>Ga0214473_10000060_pt1 | contig 155804 bp, 152 predicted proteins | sample RVTome_7_FD_203509 | JGI IMG/M metagenome (GOLD analysis project Ga0214473, IMG submission 203509) | Soil microbial communities from uranium-contaminated site in the Upper Colorado River Basin, Wyoming, United States - RVT98D197 | ecosystem: Environmental > Terrestrial > Soil > Contaminated >...
ATTGACCCAACATTAATAGGTTGCTACACTGAATTTGTATGTTTAAAAAGAATTATTCTGGACAGGCTCTCTTGATAATTCTCTTGACGATGACTGTGGTTTTGACTGTTGTACTATCAGTAGTCTCCCGATCTGTTACAGATATCTCGATTACGACCTATGAAGAAGATTCTCAGCGTGCATTTGACGCTGCTGAAGCCGGAATTGAGAGGGTACTTCTAACAGGAACTAACCAATCAGAACCTCTAGGTGACGCAGAATTTGCAGCCAATATTTCATCTCCCCTACCATTGTCGGACCAAGTAGTATATCCTTCGGATATTTTGGCCGGAGAATCCGCAACTTTTTGGTTTGTGTCACATGATGAAGATGGAGATTTAGTTTGCTCTGGAGATTGTCTTCGCGCAAATAGTTTTAATAAAGTTTGTTGGGGAAAACCAGGAACTGCGGAAGACCAATATACTCCCGCGATTGAAATTTCTTTATTTTACGATACAACTTTAGCTGCAGTTAACTCCGGTGATTATTCAGGAGTGAGAATTGCAAGATTTGCTTATGATCCCAGCACTTCAAGAACTGCAAGTAATAATTTTCTAAACGCATCGGCAAGTTGTAGTAGTGGCATTGCAGGTAAAAATTTCGCTTACTCAACTGGACAAATTGATTTAAACAGCTCAACTCCTCCGAATGTGAATCTGGGATGTCCTATTTTACCCGGCTGTCTTATAATGGCAAAAGTTCGGCTTTTATATAATCATAATTCGGGATCCGGAGTAAGTATCCCCCACCCCGTTGGGATTCAAATGAATCCGATTGGTGGTACTCACTTACCCTCGCAAGGAACTCAAATTGATTCGGTAGGTTCTTCAGGTGGTTCAACTCGGAAGGTAAATGTTTTTCAGGGATATTCCGAACCTCCGTTTGTATTTGAGTCTGCGATATTTGGTCAAGGAGGTTTATCAAAACCATGAGCGTAGGAGTTGACGTAGGTTCAAAATCCATAAAAGTTGTCGAACTAGCAAAAGAAAAAGGGAGCTTTAGGTTAAGAGCATCCGGTATAGTGGGATATTCGGGAGCGACCCCCGATAAGCTCAAGTCTGATAAGGAAATGACTCCGTTGGCGCAATCTTTAAGAAAACTGCACAAGGAAGCAAAAATTTCTGGGAAAGAAGTAGTCATTGCCCTACCCGAATCGCAAGTATACACAAGAACAATTAAATTTCCGATGTTGACTGACGTTGAAGTAGCGTCGGCTGTAAGATGGGAAGCAGAACAATATATACCAATACCCCTAAACGAAGCTGTCATCCAACATCAAATAATAGAAAGGAGAGAAAATACGACACCACCGGAAGTCTTAGTACTTTTAGTTGCAGCGCCTCGAAGCCTTGTGGAAGCCTATCAAAGGTTAGTTCAGCTTGCAGGACTTACATTAACCGCGGCTGAGACAGAACTGATGGCGCTGGTTAGGTCCTTAGCACCGGCTGAAGGAACGAGTCTGATAGTTGATTTTGGGGCAAGGTCGACAAATATTGCTATTGCAAATAATGGTCAGCTAACCTTTTCGAGGTCAATATCGACAGCCGGTGACGCGTTTACAAGAGCGATTGCACAAAGTTTAGGGATAGAGCAACAACAGGCTGAGGAGTACAAAAGAACATACGGTTTGTCCCAAACAAAACTTGAAGGTAAAGTCAAAAAGGCCTTGGACACGATATTCAGAATGGTTATTGATGAAATAAGAAAAGCGATGCAATTTTATCAAGGTGAGGAAAAAGGAGAAGTTCCTCGCTCTCTGATTTTATCAGGAGGAACTGCGGGGTTACCCGATGCAGTATCGCTTCTTACAAAAGAGTTAGGACTCGAAGTTGTAATAGGTAATCCCTTTTCAAAAGTTACAGTTGACCCTGAGGCTGCAAAGTCGTTATCGGGTTATGCTCCACTTTATTCAATTGCCGTCGGACTTGCTATGAGAGGAGACTAATGAGCAATTACTTAATTAACCTAATTACTAATTGACCTAAGGAATGACCAAATCCCAATTCCCAAATTCCAAATGGTTCGACTTCGCTCACCATCCTGAGTGTGTCGAAGGACAATTTTAAATATAAAATGCTCAAATATCAAAACTTTTTGGATTTTGAATTTGGTACTTTGAATTTGTTTGGTTATTGGTACTTGGACATTGGTGCTTGATTAGAAATTAGTTCAATTAGAATAATTAGAAATTTAATACAATGGCTGCACTAAACTTGCTTCCTAAAGATTTAACCCCTAAACAAGGTGTGGTTAAAGTTGCGGGTTTTATCAAAAAAATTGATATGATTGGGTTTTCTGTTTTAATAGCGATATTGGTAGTTTTAATAGGATTATATTTTTATATAAACAGTAAGGTCGAGGAGTCTATAACCAAACAGGAAAATCTTAAAATACAAATTACAGCACTAGAACAAACAGAAGTTAGACTTGTATTAGTCAAAGATAGGCTTAAAAAAGCAGACGTTATACTTTCTGCAAATACGGCTAAAGATGAAGTAACTAATCTAAAATCTTTAACCAATATCCTACCTGAAGGAGCAGAAATAACTAAATCAAATTTAACAGAAGTTAATACAACTTTGACTATTACGGTGGCTAACTCTGGTTCGTTATCAAAACTTCTGGCACTATTGGTATCATCCGGTATTTACCGAGAAGTAAAATTAAATTCATTGAATTACAACCAATTAACAGGTTATTCGCTCTCATTAGAACTAGCTGGGTAAATAAACTACTACGGCATAAATGCCGTGGTACTCGCGAAGTTTGCATAGAATAAAAATTATGGCAATTTTAGGAGTATCATTTGAACATTTTTTAAAACCAAATTTAAGGATATTAATAACACCATTACTTTTGGCAATAATCATATTATTTTTAGGTTTTTTTATTATTAAAAACGGTATGGTAAGAATTACAACTAAACTGGAAGAGCTTGATAATTTGGAAAGTACAGTTATCACACTTCAAGAAAAAGTTGATATTCTACGCGAGATTGAAGGTATTATTTTGAGTCACGCTGATACAACAGTTATTGCAATTCCAGAAAAAAACTCTACTTTGGTAATGTTGACTCATCTTTCAAGTGTTGCGAACGAGAAATCAGTACAAATTATTAATAAAAAAACTCAATCTCAACAAATCGGAGAAGAAGGCTTGGTATCAGCAAAAATTAATATAAACATAACCAGTGATTTTAATAGTATTTTAGATTACCTAATGAATTTAGACGATTTGGCTCCGTTGTCGACTATTGACGAAGTTGATACGAGCAAGAGCGGAGAAGTTATGTCTGGCAATCTTGCCTTATCAGTATATTGGGGGGATTTTCCGACACGAATTCCTGCAATTACAGAGCCTATTAAAACTCTCACGGCTGAAGAAGAAGATTTAATTAACCTGCTTGCGAAACTAAAAAGACCTGATTTTATTGATATGGCACCTACGGCTCCTACAAATCGCGAAAACCCGTTTAGATAGTTAATAAATTAATTTTCGGTAACAAAAACAGACACACCCTTCTTTTCTAGAGTTGCCCGCACTCTTAATAGATTTCTAATTGACTTTATGGTTTGACCGTTTTTCCCTATTATTTGACCAATAATGTTAGGATTAGCTTTTATTTCAATACTTATGTAGTTTTCGTTATCGGCGTTTTCCGTTACCAACAGCTCGAAGTCTTTCTTGGTAGTTATCCCTTCTAAAATGTAATTCAATAGCTCTTTCATTATAGATCTCAAAAAGGCTGTTATTTTGAGATAATTTTTTCCACAGCGGGAGATAATTCTGCACCGCGGCTTATCCAATAATCAAGTTTTTTCTTATCGATACTTAATGAGTCTTTTTTGGGATGCCAATATCCGATGATTTCTAACGCTTTTCCTTCACGAGCACGTCTTTGGTCTATTGCTACAATTCTATAAATACGATTATTTTTTGCACCAACTTTTGATAATCTTACTTTTACCATACGAGATTAGTATTTTACACAGTTTTGCCAAAAACACAAATTATCAGATATAACTTTCAATTGCTTTTTTGGCAGCATGCTGAGCAGCTTCGCTTTTATTTTTACCTGTTCCGACTCCCCATAACTTATTATCTACAACAACTCCTACAGTAAATTGTTTCGCGTGGTCTGGACCGGATTCGCTTATTACATCATATTTTGGAGTAGGAAACCCTTTTGATTGTACAAATTCTTGTAATCTACTTTTCGCGTCCTTTAATGGTCTTTTAACTATATTCGGAATTTCTGATAAAATATTATTTGAAATAAAAAGACTTGCATGTTTCATCCCTTGGTCGAGGTATAGCGCTCCTATTATTGCTTCGACGGTATTTGCTAAAAGCGATGGGTTATCTCTCCCGCCTCCATCTTCTTCACCTTTGGATAAATAAAGTTCTTTTCCAATATCCAGTTTTTTGGCTATATTCGCCAGACTCACCGTATTTACTATGTTGGCGCGAAGTGCCGTAAGATATCCTTCTTCCTTATCTGGATATTTAATATATATATTTTTAGAAACAACAAATTCTAAAATTGCGTCACCCAAGAATTCTAGTCTTTCGTTGCTTTCTCGAATTCCCTGGTTTTCATTTACCCATGAGCGGTGAGTAAGAGCCAATTCCAGTAATTTAAAATCTTTAAATAACTTTTTCAATTTAGATAAATTTGACATTTAATTAATTAAATCGGTAGAACTTAACGCTTCTACAATATCCGAAACGGTTTCTATTTTTGTGAGCTCGATTTCTTTAATTTCAAAGCCATTTTCTCCAAGAAGGGTTAAAAAGTCAGAAATATCGTAAGCACTCATATGTAAATCCTCTGCCAGTAAATCTTCTTCATGAATGTCTTCCGGTTCAACGCCAATATGGGCAGCTAAAATTTCTTTAACTTGGTCTATAAGGTTTTTCGGAATATGTTCTTCTTTTTTTATTTTACCCATGTCAATCATTTAATCTCTTTTTTTTTGCCTTTTGTAAACCTAATTCTCGACTTTGTTTATATATTGTACCCAATACTCCATTTACAAATGAAGGAGTAGTTTCGCTCCCAAATTCCTTAGCCAGTTCAACTGCTTCGTCTATTACAACTTTCGGGGGAGTTTTGGAACTTTCAAGCTCATACACCGCAAGCCTGAGTATTGCCAAATCAATTCTGTTTAATTTATCAATTGGCCAAGTAGGTGCAGCTTTTTGTATCTTTTTATCAATTTCTTTTTTTAATCTAAGAATCAGCTTAGTTTGACTTGATAAGTCTTTTTGGACTGTATAGCTTTGGGCAAAAAGTTCTTTAACGACTGTTCTTCTTTTTTTATGCCTAGGATCTTTAGCTGTCTTCATTCAAAATCAATTTTGACCGACAGTGCTGATAAAATCAAGGTAAAGATGGATTTGTTAGTAATCAAAAGTCAAATGTTATTTGTAAAAGCCGCAGTGAGGACATGCTACATGTGGTACTCTTAATTTCTTACAAGAAGGACACGCGGATAATATGGGCAACTTAAGTCTTTTGGGACCTCTTCTTATATCGCTACGTGACCTGGTATGTTTTTTCTTTGGAACCGGAGGCATATGTCTATTTTACAATTTAAAATTCAAAATTCCAAATTCCAAAAATATTAACACTAATTTGGGGCAATTGAAGAAGTGTTTAGTTTGGAAATCAACTTAGTATATTTATGGGGATCATTAGTGACTTCCAAAGCAAGTTTTTTAGTTTCTTTAATAAGATTAGTATCCTGCCAACTAGCGACTCGAAGGTCAAAAAAACCATGCTGATGCTTGCCGAAAACTTCTCCAGGACCCCGCAGTTCTAAATCAAGCTCAGCCAGTTCAAATCCGGATAAAGTTTTCTTCAAAGCTGTGAGTCTTTTATAAATATTATTACTTCTTACTTCAGTAAATAATAGACAATAAGATTTCTTTTCACCCCTCCCTACCCTACCGCGTAATTGGTGTAATTGAGCAAGTCCGAAGCGTTCAGATCCCTCTATAACCATTAAAGTTGCGTTTTCTACGTCTATCCCGACTTCAACCACTGCCGTTGATACAAGGATATCTATTTTACCCTCTTTATAATCCTGCATAACTTTCACTTTTTCCTTGGCCGGAAGCCTTCCGTGAAGGAGTCCGAGTTTATATTTAGGGAAAAATACTTTTAATTTTTCATATTCCGAAGACACGGCCTTAACGTCTTTCATTGATTCTTTATCACTCATCTCGATAAGCGGACATATTACAAATGCTTGAATACTCTTAGTCTTTATTTGTTCATCTATCCAAAAATATGCTTTCTCTCTTTTGGCTGGAGGGACTATCCAAGTTATAATTTTTTGACGTCCTTGAGGTAATTCATCAAGAGTTGATAAATCCAAATCTCCATAAAGTGTTAAGGCGACAGTTCTGGGTATTGGAGTTGCAGTCATAGTTAAAACATGCGGAGCCTGGGTTTTTGTGCCGGTTTTTTTAATTAAATGTGCCCTTTGCTCCACTCCGAACCTATGCTGTTCGTCTATTACAACAAAAGCGACGTTATCAAAATCTACTTTTTTTTCTATCAAGGCATGAGTACCAACATAGATATCGGTTTTGCCAGGGCCCTCTTTGATACCTTCAGAAGTAATGAGGCTAACGCGGACGCGGAAAGGTTCAAAAATACTTCTTAGAGTATTGAAGTGTTGTTGGGCAAGAATTTGAGTAGGAGCCATAAAAACGCTTTGGTATTTATTAGCGAATGCAATAAAGGCGGCTGTAGCCGCAACAACAGTTTTCCCGCTCCCCACATCTCCTTCAAGAAGTCTATTCATAGGTTTTACGCTTGCGAGGTCTGTCGAAATCTCAGAAATTGTGCGTTTTTGAGAATTAGTTAGAGTAAACGGTAGAGTCTTGATAAATTCATTTGAAACTTTATCGTCTACTTTCAGCTTGTAAATAACCTCATTTTTTCTCCAATCGCTTTTTCTATACTCATTTTTCAGATGCAATTTTAAGAGTTCATCAAATGCTATTCTTCTCCGAGCTTTTTCAGCCTCTTCTAAACTAAGGGGGAAATGAACCTTTTGGTATGCATCCTTAATGTTTATAAGGTTATGGATTTTTATTAAAGAATTAGGTAAATATTCTTCAAAAATAGTGTCTGCGAAAGTTAATAAATATGCAATTCTTCCGCGCAGCCATTTTGAAGAAACACCACGCGTTTCATGGTAAATGGGAACCAGTCTTCCTGTATGAATGTTCACTTTACCGTTTTGAATAATTTCGTATTCAGGCGAAATTAGCGTTTTCTTGTTTCCAAACCGATCGACTTTGCCCGATAGTGATATATCCATACCCTTTTTTATAGTTTTTACTAAGTAAGGTTGATTAAACCAAACAATTTGTATATTTCCCGAAGCGTCTGAAATATCTGCTATTTGTATCTTTTTTCTGAATTTTGTATATATATTTTTAAAATTATTTACATATCCCTTTATGGTAACCGTTTCTCCGGGTTGAATTTTGGATATTTTTGAATTGAGGGTGAAGTCAATATACCTTGTGGGAACGTGATTAAGAAGATCTTCGATAGTATAGATATTAAGTTGCACAAGTTTTTTTACATAAACGGGACCAACTAAGGGCAGACTTCCAACAGAAGAAGAAAGCTTCATAAGCTCTATTTTAATACATCACCGCTTTCTACCTGAATATTTGATATAAAAGAGGGAGAAATGTGGTCAGGAGTAACCCGATGCTCGCGATTATAATTATTACTTTGAATATTCTTTCTTTCTTTTTGCCGTTCATTTTTTGCTGACTCTTACAAAGGTTTTTTTACCAACTTTAACTTTATCGCCGTCTTTTACTATGTATGTGGGATCCGTTATCGACTTTCCGTTAATGTCAACCGCCCCATCTTGTACGAGTCTCTTCGCGTGAGACATACTTTTAGATATGTTAGCCTTAATAAACATATCTATTACTCTTGTGTTTTCTGAAACTGATATTTCAATCGGTTCGGTTGGAAACTCTCCCTTCTTAAATGTTTTTTTAAATGAATTTTCAACTTTTTTTGTTTTTTCCCCTCCATGAATTTGTCGTACAATTTCAGAAGCAAGCTTCTTTTTGCTGGACAGCGGACCCTCTTTTGACAAGATATCGGAAGGTAAATCAGTTAATGTTTCAATGTAAGAAGCAATTAGAGAATCAGGAATACTCATCAATTTCCCATACATTTCGTCCGGGCTGTCATCCAACCAAATACAATTGCCCGACGATTTGCTCATTTTCATTCCATCTGTCCCCATAATCATAGGTAAAGTCATTACGAACTTTTCTTTGTTGTTAATTTTCTTTTGCAATTCACGTCCGATGAGCATATTAAATTCCTGGTCAGTTCCTCCGATTTCTAAATCAACATCCATATAAACAGAATCATATCCCTGTAGAATTGGATACATAGTTTCGTGATACCAGACAGTATCCCCTTTTGCTGTTCTTTCCTGAAATATATCGCGCTTAAATAACTGAACCGCGGATATGTTTGATGAAATATTTATGATATCCAATATGGTTAATTTATTAAGCCAATCACCGTTTTTTAGTATTTTAACTTTTTCAAAATCTACGAGTGGAGCAGTCTGTTTTTTCCAGCTTTTTATTGATTCCTCAATGTCACCTTCGGTGATTTTCTTCCTTTTCCCGAGTCTTTGAGATGGATCCCCGACCAGAACCGTTCCCGTACCAAATAAAAATATTACCTCGTGTCCGAGCTCAGCAAATTGCATAAGCTTCTTTAATCCAATTGCATGTCCGATATGAAGTTTTCCCGTCGGGTCAAATCCTTGATAAAGCTTAATTTTCCTTTTAGCCATCAAATCGGCCAAGCCTTGTTTTGAAGGAAGTATATTTACTACATTTTTTGTAAGGACATCATCGATAGTTAACATATTAATCAATTTTATCTCGTAATCGAGACGGGGTCAAAAGAGTGTATAAAATAGCCGTATTTGTTAGAATGGAAGATAGTACTAATATGGCTAGGTGGAAGCGTGCAATTAGACTTAGACGAAGAAGGAAGCATCCTCGTCCCTTGACCGGTAAATTGGTTAAAAGTAGACGAATAGTTTTCTTTACAAAAATTGCCTTTATTGGTGTTTTTGCTTTATTTTTATTATCGATATTCATTTTTCCGATTTTTGCATTTAAGCTTCCTTCGCCTGATAAAATAGTCCGTCGTGAGGGATTTTCGACAAAAATTTTGGACAGAAACGGAGAGGTTTTATATGATATTTTTGCGGAACAAAAAAGAACTCCGACAACACTTGATAAAGTTCCCGAATATTTGAGGCAGGCAACTATTGCGATAGAAGATAAAAATTTCTATCAGCATCAAGGATTTGACCCGTTCGGAATGTTAAGAGGATTTTCGCGTTTATTCACTCAAGGTCGTGCTCAGGGAGGTTCAACTTTAACACAACAATTGGTTAAAAACGTACTTTTAACTCCCGAGAGGTCTGTTTTTAGGAAATTGAGAGAATTTATTTTAGCAATACAGATTGAAAGAAAATATTCTAAAGACGAAATTCTTCAGATGTATTTAAATGAAGCTCCTTACGGAGGAACTGCTTGGGGAGTAGAAGCCGCAGCAGAAACATACTATGGTAAGGGTGTCGAAGAATTATCTTTAGTTGAGTCGGCAATACTTGCAGGTCTTCCTCAAAGACCATCATATTATTCTCCATATTCTTCAGAACCTAATGCTTATATCGAAAGAACTAAACAGGTATTAAGGCGGATGAGGGAAGACGGCTACATTTCAAAAGAGGAGGAAGAGTTGACGGTAAAAGAACTTGAAAATATAGAATTTCAGCCGAGGGGAGCTAATTTTAAAGCACCTCATTTTGTTCAATATGTTCAAAAGCAATTAGAAGAAAGGTATGGTGAGCGGATTGTTGAACAAGGCGGTTTAACTGTGACAACTACTCTTGATATTAAATTACAGCAAAAAGCGGAAAGTGTAGTTGCTGAAGAAATAGCGAAGGTGGAATCGCTTCATATTACTAACGGCGCAAGCGTTGCAATAAACCCTGAAACAGGTGAAATATTGGCTATGGTTGGCTCAAAAAGATTCGACGACCCCAATTACGACGGACAAGTTAATGTAACAGTTGCCCTCAGACAACCGGGTTCTGCAATTAAACCGATAACATACGTTACGGCATTTAAGAAGGGGTATTCCCCGTCAACTCTTCTTATGGACGTACCGACAGAATTCCCGGGAGGCGTTGGTCAACCGCCTTATAATCCCGTGAATTATGACGGTAAATACAGAGGTCCCATTCAAGTTCGCTATGCTTTAGGTAATTCCATAAACGTTGCAGCTGTTAAGATGCTGGCTCAGGTTGGGATTCGCGATACTTTAGAAACTGCTTATGACTTGGGAATAAGCACACTAGAGCCTACGGATGAAACTTTAAGAAGAGTGGGATTATCACTTACTCTAGGTGGCGGTGAAGTAAGACTTATTGAACTCACAGGAGCCTATTCTTCGTTTATGAATGGAGGATTTAAAATTGAACCAGTTTCAATATTGAAAGTAGCCGACAATGAGGGTAAAGTCCTTGAAAAAAATAATCCAAAAAAAGGAAAGAGAGTCTTGAACCCGGAGCAAGCATATTTAATTGCAGATATTTTATCTGACAATTCTGCACGAGAGGCAGTATTTGGTACAAATTCACTCTTAAATATTCCGGGAAGAGTGGTTGCAGTAAAAACAGGAACAACCAATGATAAACGCGACAACTGGACGATAGGAGGAAATACTCAGGTTCTCGTAGGCGTTTGGGTTGGCAATAATGACAACTCGGAAATGATATCTGTTGCGTCGGGCATAACCGGAGCGTCGCCGATTTGGAGGCGGATTCTTTTGGAAGCGATAAGCGATAAACCCAATATTGGGTTTGAAACTCCGGGAGGGATAGTTACTGCAGCGGTTGATTCTGTATCCGGTTACGCGACTCACGACGGTTATCCTTCCAGAATAGAAAAATTCATCGACGGGACTGTCCCACAAGACGACCCTGTGCATGTTAAACTCAAAGTTTGCAAAACAGACGGTAAACTTGCAACTCCATCTGATATAACATCAGGTAATTATGAAGAGAAGGAATTTTTCGACTTCTCCGAGGAAGACCCTGTAAGCACTGATGGTATAAACCGTTGGCAGGATGGTGTAAATGCTTGGTTGTCTACTCAATCCGATTCCAGATATCATCCGCCAAGTGAATATTGCGGTACGGATAATCCCGTATCAGTTGATTTTGTAACTCCTTCCGACCACAATTCAAATTTAAGCAGTCCAATCAATATTAAAATTATAGCGGACTCGACGGTTAACATTTCAGAAGTAGTTTTATACATTGATGATATAAAAGAAAAAACATTTAATTCGACACCCTACGAATACACGATTAATTTGTCAACAGGTATTTATGAATTAAAAGCGAAAGCTAAAGATTCAAGTGGGAAGGAGGGGGAGAGGGTAATAACAATTGGTGTAAATGTCCCCTGGGATTATTCGCCTTCCCCAATTCCAACACCAACCCCCACCCCCACTCCTTTACCTACCCCGACTATTTGATGATTAGTGATATAATTAATGCAAACTAATTTAGGATGGCAGTTAAAGCAGAGATAGGTTCTAAGACTCAAGATCCTGAACTTCCAAATTGGTTGAGGTGGAAGAGAGTTAATCTTGACGCATCTATTCCAACTATTTCTTCAGTTGGAGCAAAAGCAGAATCGTTATTATATAGTTGGTGGAAACTACGAATGCAATATCAACGCGGAGAAATTGAAATAGCTCAATTACAAGAAAAAGGAGGACAGCTTCTCGATAGCTATGGAGAAATGAACGAGAAAGTAGAAAGAGCCATGAACGTGATTACTAAAAGCACGCAAAGACAAAAACTAGTTTAGATTAGCTCCGAATTTCTTATTAACTTCTTGTAAAAAATTGTTTCTGATTTCCTTCACTTCGGTATCAGTAAGAGTCTTTTCAGGATGTTGGTACCAAATTCTGAAGGTGTAGCTATCTTTGTAAATATCAGTTAATTCGGCCTTATTTATAAATTTACTTACCATCGAAATTACGGCCATCACTTCTCCAACTTTCGTTCGTGAAGGTAAAACTAATGTAATATCCTCTATCTGTGCAGGATACTTGGGTATTGGTTTAAAAGTTTTATGTTGGATACTTTTTTCTCTTAATGCGTCAACTTCAAATTCGTAATATATGTGACCTTGACTATCAATAAATCCGAATTGTCCTAAGTAAGTTTTACCATCAAGAATTTTTATTCTTTTACTGGGTAAAAAATGTGCAGAATCTTCCGGTTCGAATAAAGCTTTTATATTTAAATCATTAAGAAATGCTTCGATGATTCCTTTTGACTTTCGAAAGTTATAATTAACAAAAATTCCGGCAAGCGTCATTTTTTCTTGAGGCAAGGTACCAGACGGTACCCTGCGTGGTAAGCCTTGCCTGCCGGCAGGCAGGTATACATTAGCCATTTCAAAAAGATGAAAGGACTCTTTTTCACCGGCATTTTGATTAGCAGCTTCTATTAATGAGGATAATAGTGAAGTTCTTAAATACTCAGTATCTTTGCCTAATGGATTTGTAAGTTTCAACGCACCTTTGTCTAATAATTCTTTTGCTACCAATGAGGAAGTGTAAATTTCTACACCTGCCCAACCCCTGAGTGTGTTTTTAATATTATTTTCGAAATGAAAAGGTGAATCGGGAATCTTTTCAGGAAGGAATCCTTGCATAAGTTTACTTGGAAATTTATGATAGCCATAAATTCTTGCAACTTCTTCAATAATATCTTCAGGGACGGAAACATCATTTGCGCGAAACGACGGAACAATTACATCTAAATTATTACCTTTCCAGTTAGCTTTAAATTCAAGACCTGAGAGCATCGTTGTAATCTGATTTTTGTCTATATTTACACCAAGCCGCTCATATATAAAAGATTTTGTTGTTTTTACAATTTTGGGAACATAAGGTGATGGATTAATATCGATTAATTGACTTCCAATTCGAGCTTTTGTGACACGTTTGAAAAGGTCAACAGCGCGATTAATTGCAAAAAGCCCGAGTTCGGGGTCTACTCCCTTTTCATTTAAGATTGCAGCTTGAGAGCGAATTTCAAGCCCCATTGAAGCCCTTCTTATCCTTTGTGGATCAATTGACTCAATCCAGAGGAGTACGTTTTTAGTATCTTCTCTTACTACGGTATTTTTAGTTCCCATAATTCCCGGAAGGTCGATTATTTCTCCGGTACCATCGTCAAAAACCACCTCATCGCCATGTAATGTGTGTTTCTTATCATCGAGTGTTATTAAAGTTTCTCCTTTTTTTGCTTCGCGAACTATAATTTTTTTATTTACAATACGGTCATAATCAAAGACGTGCAAAGGATGTCCGATTTCCCACATAACGTAATTTGTGATGTCTATTGCATTATTTAAAGGTCGCTGTCCTACTTTATTTAATCTATCTTGAATATAAAGTGGTGATTTTCTAAGGTGAACTTCCTCGAGTTTAATTGCCAGTATTCGCTTGCAAAGCTTTGGGTTATTTGTGATTTTAATTTCGTCAGAAACAAACTTGTTTATATTAAGTATTTTATTTCTCCAAGGAGAAACCTTTAGATTCTTTAAGGTTTCTCCTTTAAGATAGGGTTTAAGACGACCGACGTATCCGAATTGGGGAAGAATAACGGAGGCTTCCCGTGCTATTCCCCTTACACTCATCATATCGACTCGATTTGTGGTCACTTCGATATCGTAAATCCAATCGTCACCGACTTTTTCTAATCTATCTATAGATGGACCGCAAAGGGAAAGACACTCCGCAATCTTTTTAGGAGTTGCATCCGTTTCTAAGTAGTCCAAAAGCCAACTGTGTGGGATTAGTATTTGCATATGAAATTGGTTGTTAGAAAATGGAAAATAGTAATTGAAATTAGAGATTAGAAATTAGAATTTAAATACCATTTTCTAGTTTCCAATTTCCATTACCAATTTCAAATTTCCATAAGCTAATTTCTACTTTTTATTATTCCGGTCACCTTTAATCAAAATTGCCTCAGGAATCTGAGATCCGTACTATACAAAAGTCTCAAATCCGGAATTTTAAGGCCAGATTTCATCATTAAAACCCGCTCGATTCCCCAACCGAAAGCAAATCCTGTGTATTTTTTGTTGTCTATACCACCGTTTTTAAGTACAACCGGATGGACCATACCCGCTCCACCGAGTTCCAACCATCCCCCTTTACAGACTTTGCATCCTCGACCATTGCAGATGTCACATGTTATATCGACTTCAAATGAAGGTTCGGTGAATCTGAAATCGTACGGCCTTAATCTGGTTTTCCTGCCAATACCAAAATAATTTTTTGCAAAATGGTCTATTGTTCCCTTTAAATTTACTATTGAAATGCCGCGGTCAATAACAAGTCCCTCAAACTGGTGAAACATCGGAAAATGTGATGCGTCTGATTGTCTTCTATAGCATTTGGCAATATTAATCATCCTAATTGGAGGCAATTTTACTCGCTTCATTTCCCTCAATTGTCCTGAAGATGTATGAGGAGTTAAAACCATTTGGCCGTATTTTCTATCAGGGGGTGCATCAATAAAAAATGTTTCCAACTCGTCTCTTGCAGGGTGGTTATTCGGCATGTTCAGTCCTTCAAATGCAAACCAATCCCACTCGATTTCCGGATACCTAACTCTTACAAAACCGACTTTCTCAAATATAGATGTAATTTCTTCTTTCGCCTTTGATATTAAATGAAGATGTCCAATTGCTGGCTTTTCACCCGGAACAGTAGGGTCAAACCACTCACGTACAGTTTCTTTTAGTTTATTCTTTTGTTCGGCAAGAACTTTTTCTATCGTTTTTTTGGATTCATTTATTAACATCCCTACCTGTTTTCGTTCTTCAGTTTTTAAATCTTTAAGTTCTTTAATTAACTTGGTAAGTTTCCCATTTCTACCGAAGTAGGTTATTCTTAAACTCTCCAATTCGGAGACTGATTTCGCATCCATTATTTGCGCTATCGCCTCGTTTTTAAGATTTTGGATTTCCTCGTGCATGTCTTGATAATTAATGATTAGTGGGTACGAAGAGCAAAAATGAAAGTAATAAATTTGAATTTCACTAGTCACTATTCACTAGCCACTATCCACTATTTTACCTCGGAGATTAGCTTTTCGAAAGTATCGGGGTCGGAGACTGCAATATCAGCAAGTATTTTTCTGTCTAAAACAATACCAGCTTTTTTAAAAGCGGATACCAATTTACTATATGTTAACCCGTGTTCGCGTGTTGCCGCATTTATGCGCATAATCCAAAGACGTCGGTAGTCTCTTTTCTTCATTTTGCGGCCAGCATAAGCATATTGTCCGGCATGGAGGAGTGCCTCTTTGGCGGTTTTGACACGGCGTCTTGCTGAGTACTTGAATCCACGAGCCAGACTTCTAATTTTTCGATGACCTATTGCTGCTTTTGATTTTGTTCTCGTCATGATTTGGTGGTTGGTGGGTAGTGGTTAGTGACACTGTACACTGAACACTATTCACTTTCCTAGCGCTTTCCTGATCTTCTTTGCATATATCTTATTCGTAACTATAGTTTTTTTTAATTTTCTTTTTTTAGACCTTGACTTTTTTGCATTCAAATGACGCTTAAAGCCCTGACGTCTCAGAACTTTACCGCTTTTTGTTACTCTGAATCTTCTGGTTATTGATTTTCGTGTTTTTTGTTTAGGCATATACGCTTTGCTTAGAGTGAAAGAGTGGAAGAGTAAAAGAGTATAAAATATTCATTTGAAAGTATTCTTGCTCTCCTGCTCTCCTGCTCTCCTGCTCTTTACCAATGGTGATATTACCATAACTAAGTGCCTTCCGAGAAATTTCGCATCCATATCTAAAGCTATTTTGCCTTCAAAATGAGTTAAAATTCTTTGTAAAACGTCATATCCGAATTTTTTGCTTCCCATTTCGCGACCTTTAAATTTAACTACCACCCGAACTTTATTTTTATCTTCTAAAAATTCTTTAATGCGTCCAATTCTGGTTTTATAATCCGCCTCACCGATAAATGGTGAAAATCTTATCTCTTTTATTTCTCCGCCTTTAGCACCTTTTTTCTGTTTTCTTAATTTTTTATCTTCCTGATACTTAAATTTACCGAATTCGATGATTTTAACAACGGGCGGGTCGGTATTTGGGGCAATTTCAACTAAATCGAGCTGGGCAACTTTTGCTTTATCTAGAGCTTCCTTTATTGTCAAAATTCCTATCTGTTTAGCTTTTTCATCAATAACACGCACCTTCGGTGCGTGGATTCTGTCATTTATTCTCCAGTAAATATTCTTCGTCTTCAAAATCTTACTTGAATTTTAGCATTAAGTAGTTAATAAGACAAGAATTCGAAATAAGCTCACAATTTAAGTTCATAGGTCTAACGATTTACTAACAATTTTATTTTTGACTAAAGTGATAAATTTTTCAAGACTTATCTGACCGAGGTCTTTTTCGACTCTTGTTCTCACTGCCACTTTATCATTACTTTGCTCTTTATCACCGATAATAAGCATATATGGCACTTTTTCAAGTTGTGCATCACGAATTTTGGCTTGCAGTGTTTCATTTCGACTATCGAGCTCGGCTCGTATAGTCGTCCCGCGAAGCCTTGGCGAAGTGGGACTTAATAATTCATCCAGAACTTTATTTGCATATTCCATGTTACGATCAGTAATCGGTAATACTTTAACCTGAACAGGTGCAAGCCAAACAGGAAATGCTCCAGCAAAGTGTTCGATTAAAAATCCTATAAATCGCTCATGAGAACCCAGCGGGGCTCGATGAATGACCACACAATACTTTTCTTGCCCATCCTGGTCTGTATAAATAAGCTTGAATCGCATTGGCATATATAAATCCAACTGATTTGTAGAGGCTCCGAATTCCCGACCAGTTGACGACTTTATATTAAAGTCAATTTTCGGTCCGTAAAAAGCTGCTCCTCCAATATCTTCTTCTAATCTAATTCCGGATTTGCCAATTGCCGAACGCATGATTTTTTCAGCTTTATCCCAAAGTTTTTTATCACCGTGATACTTATCTCGTTTCGACTCATCGGGTAATCCTAATACTATGTAATAATCGTCCTTGGTTAGCCCGAGGATTTTGTAATAATATTCGTGAAGTTTAAGAACATCTAAAAACTCTGCTTCGGCTTGAGATTCTGTGCAATAAATGTGTGAATCATTTTGCGCGATTGAACGGACGCGAAGTAATCCAAAAAGCGACCCCGATTGTTCATTGCGGTAAACCGTACCGTATTCCGCTAATCTTAATGGGAGTTCCTTATAGGAACGAGGGCGAGAAAGATAAATCATATGATGATGCGGACAGTTCATGCCTTTTAAATAATAATTTTCACCTTCAATTTGCATAGGAGGGTACATATCATCCTTGTAATAAGGAAGATGACCTGAAATTTCATATAATTGCCCTTTTGCGATATGCGGAGTGGCTACTCTTACATAACCCCATTTTTTCTCAGTTTCTTTTGCCCACGACTCGAGTTCGTCACGGATGATTGTTCCTTTAGGTGTCCAAAGAGGAAGTCCAGGTCCCACTTCATCTGCAAAAGCAAATAAATCCAGCTCTTTTCCTAGTTTTCTATGGTCTCTTTCTTTAGCAAGTTCGAGTTTGTTTAGATATTCGTCGAGCTCTTTCTTTGTTGGCCAACAGGTTCCATATATGCGAGTTAACATTTTATTTTTCTCACTCCCCCGCCAGTAAGCGCCGGCAATAGATAAAAGTTTAAAGTGCTGAAGTTCTTTTTTGGGATTATCGATATGCCCTCCTCGACAGAGGTCAGTAAATTCTCCGGATTGGTATGTTGATAAAGTTTTGCCTTCTTTTGAAAACTCTTCAATTAATTCAAGTTTGTAGGGATTATCCTTAAATTGTTTTTTTGCAGAGGCTAAACTAATTTTTTTTCCCGAAAATCCGGACCATTTATTCACCAGTTCGTGCATCTTACTCTCAATTTTTGATAAGTCTTTTTCTTCAACTTTGACATTTCCGAAATCTATATCGTAGTAGAAGCCGTTCTCAATTGAGGGACCGATTGCAAGTTTTGCTTTGGGATATAATTCCAATACCGCCGCGGCGAGCAAATGCGCACACGAATGCCTTAGATTATCGAGATATGATTTTGCTGCGTTATTCATGTATTTATTATTGCATTATTTACATAAAAAATCCGTCTTCCTTTATCAAGAAGACGGTAAGTTGCCGTGGTTCCACTTCTTTTTGTACTCTTAGTTCGTTTCGTGAACCATTCGTTTCCTACTCTCCCGGCGGTTATGCGGGATACAATCGTCGAAAAATAAATAACAAGTATATTATCGAAAAATATCTATTAATTGTCAAGCTTCGCCACGGTTCAATTTATGTTTCAACGAATATTGACTACAATTTATGTATGATATATCAATATATGTAACATGACTCATGTTTCTAGGAAAAAAATAGATAATCAAACACTTCAGATATTAGATAAGGCTCTTATCGCGGTATTATCTGATCTTTCGTTTGCAGAGGTTCGCGCAACGATCGGTGTTCTTATAACAAATACTGAAAAAATAATGTTGTTAAAAAGACTTGGAATATTATATCTTCTTCAGGAAAACTTTAATCAAGAAGAGATTGCAGAAATCCTCAAAACTACACGCCAGACTGTAGCTCGGATAGATCTTCAACTGTTAAAAATTCCAGATGATGATAAGAGTTTTGTTCTTAAGAAACTTGCTTCATGGCGAAACTACACAATGTTCAAAGAAGTTTTAAAAGATGCTGCAGTTTGGTCGATTAAGAAAGTACTCCGCGCATCAGTCGGAAGGACTTGATATTATGTAACATATATCATTATATGTAACATGGACTTGGGACTTATAATTATTGAGGAAATATTGGGGTGCGGGTGGAGAGCTGTTTTAGTGTGGCTTCAACTATGTTAGCGAAAAAACTGCCGATTAAAGGTATTCCTCCGAGTTGGCGAAGGATGATAACTAAAATTGTCGAAACCAAGGCAAATCCGAGTGTTGCTCCAAATGCCCAGCCAACTCCTGAATAAAATCCCCTTTTGGTAAGTTCACGTTTAGACATTGGTTGGTGGATTTTTTCAATAATTTTTCTCATGAGGATATATTATTATTCTAACAAAAAAAGTCTAGAAGTTGAATTTCAGTACACAGTTGGTGTGAGGAATTGAGAGGAAAATTGCTTGAAAGTAGGCTGGATGCCGGGAAGAAGAGAGAAAGATGAATGAGTGCAGATAGGCATCTGCGGTGTTCTCTTCTAAAGTGCTTGGCATCACAGCCTACTTTGTCCAAACATGAACGCTTAATAATGATAATAGCGGAATAGAGTGCCGAAGCACCCTATTCTATGGACGAGACTTTCCTTCCTCTTCTTACCTGAGGTCGCGCCGACACGAAAGTGGGTCGTCTTGGTTGCACCAAGGTGAGGCGGACCACGAGAGGTAACTCTTACCCAGTGATGGCCAGATGTCGAGCGCGAAGAACGGACGAAAGCCTGTCCATTCGAGAAGGCCGATCATCCGATGGTCCCAGCCCATGACGTACGTCCCGAATTCCGGTAATCGGCTGTTGGATGGTCGCCATCCCACCCTAGACAAGATGGTTGCATTCTTGATCACGCTACCATCAGTTCGGCAGGCATCGATGATGTCAACTGCCAACAGTCGGGTGGAAAATCCACCAACCCGTGCGTGTTCATCGCCCCAAATCGGGGAGCCGAAATCTTGACCCGCATGAGATGGTGGTTGTATCAGGCAGTAATCAGCGTATCTCCAGAGAGGGCCGAAAGTGGCTCTATGTTGTCCTCTGAAAACCACCTGAGGGTTTTCGTGAACTTCCGGCGGGTCTGGCCAGCTGGCCAAAATCGTCAGAAGTACAACGAATGATGTGACAAACCAGCGCTTCTTACTCAGCTTCTTACTCATCACTGAGCTCCTTTTGGGCATTCGCCCAGGCTTGGTTTTTGCCCTCGTCGGGGCAATAAGACCGAAAGTAAGGTGAGGGTTAAAACCCCCTTCCTCACCCTACCTTGAGCGCTGCGTCAAGTTCCCTGTACTTCAGCAGCTCTTCCTCGATTTCTTCGAGATAGAGAGGCTTGGGGAATTCTTCGCAGTATTCAAGAAGCCGCTCATGCTCTTGGAAGCCACGCGGTTGCCTGCCGTCTTTCGACGCGGCAGTCATCCTCTTGTCAGCTGCATCCATGTCGACAATCCTCTTGGTGCCAGCGAACCGATTGATCCTCCGGCCCTCGGCTTTTATGTCCAGCTTGGGATGGGCAATGCGTGCATCAGTGAACACCCATTTAGCTGTAGACGTCGACTCCATGTTTTGGTAGGCGAACATGGCCTCTCGGGTTAGCCCGTCTTTTCCGGCGGAAAGAACTACCGGAACAGTTGTCAGGCTTCGGTGAAGACCGTCGCCGCCGGGAAAGTCCTTCGTTTTCGGCCTGTCATCGATGAAGTAGCCTTTGACCGCGAGGTGCTCTTTTCCCCAATCGAGGGCAGTATTTGCCATACCCTCTTTTGTCAGAGACGGGCGGTCCGGACCTTTTTGGTCGATGACACTTTTAGCATCCACAGCTCGACTATAGGCATCGAGTACGGCGACTACGTGGTAGCCTTGCTGTGTCAGCCTTATGGCACGAGCCATTGTAAACTCGACCATTTGCACCCAGCTTACTCCGACACCATCGAAGTACTTAATGTCGGTTTCCGGAGAGGAGTAAAGCTCTACTCTTCCTGGGTCGACACCGGGATATTCCCGGGCGATGTACTCAATGTCCTCCTGGTAATCGGTGAGGTCTTGAGCCCGTTCGCCGATTTGCACAACGAGGACTTTGAGATTGGGAATCTCGGCAGTGTGTCTGGCTCCCTTTTGGGCTAATTGGCGCGCCACTGTGGACTTTCCACAGCCGCCTGGGCCGGCCAGAAAGACACAATAGCCGTATGCGATTGGGACACGAAGGCATATTGGTCTGAAAGCCGTATGGCCTTCAAAGCGTTCCGGCGGAGCGTTCTCGGGAATGGTTTCGTGGACATACTTCTCCACCGGGAAAGCCCGAATGGGATATCGGGAACGAAGTGCTCCGACTCCGTCAATCCTAGGCCAATTCCTGACCCTTTCAGGGTTTGTTTCCCCGTTGACCGAGAGAATCTCGATGCCGGAGGGAGTGTGCTGCCACTCCACAATGTCTCCCTCACTCGGAGTTCCCGGAGACCCCCAGGCCATGATGGTCTGGAATTGCGGCTCTCTTGGGTCTCCCCTTTTGGGGTCCCAAATAGTGAAGTCGCGAACTCTTCCGGGTCCGAGATCAAGAGTAGTTTCGTGCAAGAGCGACGGCTTACTGTGCATGCGCAGTAAGTCGATATCGGGAAGAATTACCGTTTTAGGTCTCTCCCATAAGCCGTAGACCGGCTTACTAGTGGGCTTGTCTTGTATGACAAACCCTTTAAATGTAGCATCTCCCATGGTTACCTCCTACCCCGTCATTGCGGGATTGGGAACGGATTATTCCCAAGATTTTAGGAACACTCAATTCCCAATCCCTTTTTGCGTTCATATTTGGTTTTTTAAAGTGCAATAAGTAATTTAATACCCTTATAAATAGCCAATTTGCTAATAAATTAACTATTTAATTAGGGTCGCAACAAGAGAAAGAGCACACATCGGAGAAATAAGAAAAATTTGACAGGGTGAGTCCGCATTCGGACTTCCTGCAAAAGGTCTTTTCCCCGAGGGAAAAGGAGGGTACCGTCTGGTACCCTCCTTTTATTGGTTTGATTCTCGGTCGATTACTTGTGTAACCTACCGGGGACGAGGGTGAGCCAAGCAGAGTGCGAGCATGGCTGCCTGAAGGGGACTGAAGGACACTTCGACCGGAGGTCCTGCAAGGGTGTTGATTGCAATGACTACGACCACTTCAGGTCGCATCAGAATCTCGGCAAGGAGAACTCCCTCGACGATACTGGATTTCTCCTGGCAGGGCGGAGAAGGCCAAATTGCTTCTGCCCATCTTCGTACTGCATCGACAGAGGGAGTGAATGAAACCTGATTCCCTCTTTCGTCAGAAAGGTGAATGGCCGAGACGATTTGCGCTCGGTATTCGACCTGACATTCCCCAGTTTCTCCAGTTATAACCCTGCGCATTGCTCCCTCCGGGAATTCCGCTTTTGTGCAGACAGCCCGATGGCTATCAGCTTTCGTTCGCCTTTGTTTATTCGTCGTCTTCTCGAAGGAAGCGTTTGCTTCCTTCATTAGGAGGCTCTGGCGGTTTTCGGGGTCTTTGGATGCCGGGAGCGGGTTTACCTTCGGGCAGGGTTCCCGACTTCGGTCCCTCTCGCGAGGGTTTCCCAAAAACGCCTAAGCGCTCAAGTATCTCGGAAGAGTCTAGCCCTTCCTCAACCATCGAAAGAAGTGTCCGGGGTGTTTCCCCCACGCGCTCGTGGATGAGCATGGCAAGGTCGAGGGCGACTCCGGCCTTGGAAAGAGCTTTTCGTTGCTTTCGCGAGAGCGTCTTCCAAAGGGTTGGAAAGTCCTTCGGCACATCTTCGGATTCCCTGGGTGTTTCCTGACCCGTTTGCGGGGTGAATTCACCTTCCGGGAAAAGCTCGGCGTATTTCCGAGCCATTTCATCATCAGCCACGGGTGCCGGGCGTCTTGCCCCGATTCCTTCAGCCGATATGACCGTTTCGGTGATGTCCTCGAAAAGGTCCCAAGGGCGAGGTTCTGCCCAAGACGATAGCCGATTTTGACCCCTTTGCCATTGGGATTCGAAAGCCCTTTCGGCCTCAGCGATGTTCTCCTGTGGTCCGTAAGCATCGTCGCTTGCGGAGACTGAGGTGCTCATGTAAAAACTTTCCGCCGTAGCCAGTAGGTCGATGTATTGGCGGATTTTGGGTTGTGCTGACGCGAAATTGCTGGCATTTTCGGTGAAGTTGAAGAAGTCCTCACCGCCTGACACTAGTCCTGTAGCTCGAGCAGGAACGAAGACGGCTGCGACATCCTTGCCCTCCGGAATGAACCAGAAGAGCCAGCGCAGGATTTTCCGCCAAGTGCTTTGCGGCTCATCTCGAGGTTCTCTAGCCCAAAACTCGGTCCAGCGGTCCCGCAACCATGGAGTTTTGAACCGAGGGTCCAGCGTCTCCGGGTCAGGAGCCACTTTGAATTCCTCGATATATCGGGGATCGGTCGAAGAGATGTAGTAAGCCTCGGCCAAGCCGACTAGAGCAAGAAGCCTTGCGATGCCTCTTATGAAAAACAACTTTTTCGAGAACTGGACCACATGCCAATTTCGCTGGTCCCATCTTCTGAAATGGTAGGTTTGGGGCACTCCGATGACGGTCACGATGAGAACCCAAACCCAGAACCCGTTAACCATCACGGGATCTATTACAAGCCCTCTGTAAGGGTCTACTATCAAGACGGCTATCGGTGTAATAGTCATGATAGCCATGCCGCCGCCTAAGGCCAGTGCCAAGTAGCGGAAGATTTGCCCTGGGATTTCCCAGAGCACGGTTGTCTCAAAGTTCTGAAACAACGCTAAGTGCATCCTCTCCCCGGGAGATGTTTCATATACTTTTTTCTCCCCCTTGGGGCGCAAGTGCTTGTCGAGAAACCTTTGAATCGGTTTCTCCAGGATGATGATGGTGAGAATCCACCACGCCAGAATCCCGGTCAGAGCTAGCGGGATTATTTCAGGCCTATCCCATAGGAATGCGAGAGGCCAGAAGATCTCCTTCCAGAGATCGGCAGACATTGTGTCCTCCTCGGGACTCTAATGGTCCCTTTTTGGGATTTTATTGCCTCGTCGGGCAATTGAGTGCAACCTGTCCTCTATCTTGAATCTTTTCGATAAAGAAAAGGTAGCACCCAACTGCCACTTTTTGTTTAAGTTTTTTTCTCTTGTTGCGATGTCAAAGAACTGGTTTGCCAAAACAAACGCATTAAGTTTGTATGCAACAGTAATATTGTTTAACTAACTAACTTTTTGGCTAATTAGCTAAACAATATCCACAACAAAATTCACTCATCCTTACTTTACAAAAAACCATACTCACAATCTCGCCTTTGAGATTGTGGAGATTATATTATAATTAAGATGAGGTTGGGAAGAGGGTACCGGACGGCACCCTCTTCCTTCTTACGCTGTTAATTCCTCGGGTGCAAACCAATGGGGAGGAATGAGCTCCAGGAGGAGCCTGGGGTTGACGGGATAGAACTTCAACCCCTTGTCTTTGTCGCTGTTCCAAAGCTCGCCGTACCCTTCCGGGTAGTTTGGGTGGATTGCCTGGACGCTTGGCAAGGACTCCGACTTCGGGGGATAGCGACACTCGCTTTGAATCGGATTCTTGCAGAAATTGCTTGCCCACCAGGCGAGGAACGGTCTGGCTTCGGAGGGAAAAGAAACCGCCACAATGGGCGATCCCCACCAGTTGAAAATCCCGAACCATCGGGCATATGGGTTACCCCAATAACCCACTACTGGAAACCTTGAGTTTGCAGGTTTCCAGCCGACTCGGATCCATGAAGTCCAGTCGGTCGAAACCACTCCCGTTTCGCTGTCGCAGTGATCTCGAAGATCAGCTGCGATAATAAGCGAAGCCCATATATCAATACGGGATGGTTCACCAAACTCCCATCGATGGGACGTGCCCCATTCGCAGAAGTCGTCATATCGGAACCGTGGTCCGAAGACGACCGTGAGCTCTCCGGGAGTTGAGGCTTCCGGGTTGAAGTAGTACTTCGGCACATCTGGCAAGACAGCTAGGATTCCAAGGATTCCCAGAAGTACCAGGGAAACAACAACTCGCTTACTCATCGTAAGCTCCTTTCGGGCCTTTGGCCCATGTTATATTTTGCCCTCGTTGGGGCAGTTGGACACGAACTGGCTCCGAAATTATCAGAACCACGTCATGTCCAACTGCCTTTTTGATTGTAGCGAGATATTTTCTTGTTGTGGATTGTTAAAGAGCCCTTCTTCGCCAAGGCTTCGGAAGGGCAAGCCCTTCACCCCTTAGTCAAAAGAGAACGATGTAAATATCAGCCAGAGGCTGATCGTCTTATGGACGAAAAACTAAAAAGCCAAAATATTCAAGAATTACGAATAATGAATTAAGATTTAAGGATCAAATTAATAATCTTTGATCACTTTAGTTTTTCAGTTTTTCTTTTACCATTTACCCTTTACCTTTTAATTATTAACGTACTGAAGGGGAAGTAGGATGTGTGGTCATGCGATAGATAAAAAAATGCCAAGCGATAATGGCATGCATGATATGGATAGACTTTAATCCTACTTCCCCCAGGTGATGTAGCGGAAATGAATGATAATTGCAGGCTCCGGGGAAGGAGACCTGAACAATACAATCCCCGGAGTTAGTCCAGGCGGCTAAGCTCGGTGGCACAAGTGCGAAACAGCCACTGGGCTATACCGCAGAGGTTGACAGGTGTCACCTCCGAAACGGCTCGCAGAGAAACTCGATGGTCTCCTCGTCGTTGCCGTAGGCGACAATGGTGTCCAGGAATACTGGACAGACACTTCGGTTTCCTTGGCCGAAGCGTTGAGCGAGGGCTTTCTCACTTTCGTAGGTTACCAAATCGGTAACCCACTGCCCTTCGACCGGCTCGAAGACGACAACCTGAAAGGGCTGCTCGTGTCCAAGGTAAGGGCAAGAGTACACCACGACCGTGGTGATGGAAACCGACGGATAGTTGGGTTGCTCAAGGCAGTTGCCCCAAACGATTTCCGTTGCCCCAGTCACGTTGTCCAACAAGGAGCGCAGCGAGTATTGTTCCGGGTAGATGGGCAAACTCTCCGCGACGAGAACTCTGCCCTGCCACCAAAGGTGGAAAGGCTCGTTGTTGGAAAACCAAAGCCTCTCGGCTTCACCGACCGTATGGGCAAGAACCTCACCGAAGAGCTTGGGTGAAGCCTGTCGACAACGCTCATACACAGGAATGCTGATGCTACTTGCATCCGCCCCGGGTGTTTTCAACAAGTCATTGAGCAGCTGCCGGCAGTAGGCGGCATCGAGTGGATCAAGCAACCCGGCGAGGGATGTCTGATCAGGATCAGCCTGCTCCGTTGACATGTCGAACACTCCCGAATTGTCAAGGAGCAGATAGGCCCCCATGCTGCAGGCCAAGAATGAGAAGAACATGGCGCCGAGCGCAGCCAGCAGGGTTGCTACCCCTGATTTGCCGGAACTTTTGGTCCGGGTCTTGCTCTCGGTTTGACGCTTAGCCATTTCATCCTCCTTCCCCTTTTTTGGGGGAATGAACTTTGGTCCGAAGACCAAGAGTCGGAGTCAAGACACCGAAGTGTCCTGGTAACAGTTGGGGATTTACTCCCCACGGCTATGTAAGCCTCCTTTCGCTTAACCCTCGTAGGGGCTAATGATGCCGAGAATGATTGCGAGAGAGTCCCGATGGTTCCGGGACTCTCGATTTCAGCATGAGTGGCTATGGAAAAAGGGCCACTAGGGACGCCACTAGGGACGGACCGAGCAGGCGTAGGATGATGGTGACCAGTGTCAACGCGATGACAACTGTCAGGATCGTCTCCCAAGGGTTCTGGTTCGATGACAGCTTCATTTTCGCACCTACCCTGCCTGGTTTTCCTCCTCAACCTCGAGGACTGTGTATCCCGGTCCGATCGGGATAACGTTGCCTTCTTCGTCTTTTTCGACTTCGAAGAAGTCATAATTCAACCCGACGTCTTGCGTCAGGTTGACCGGCTGGCCCGGTTCGAGAATCCGGGTTGCCGGAATGTCTACGACTTGTTTGAACTTGTCGTGGGCTCTCCATGAAGAGGAAAACCCTAGGGTTCCCTCGGGCATGCTTTGCACCTCACCGCCCTTGGCGACGAATACCCCGTTCTTGCCGACCTCGCCGTCTTTGGTGATGAGGTCTTCCTCGGGATAGATCGCCTCATAAGGGCATTCGGGAATGCATGCCCCGCAGTCGATGCAGGTTGCCGGGTCAATGTAGAACCACGGCCACTTGTCCACCGGTTCCCCGGGGACGATGCACTCGACCGGACAAACGTCCACGCAACTTCCGTCACGCAGGCACCTGCTGGTGATGATATGTGTCATCACAAGCATCCTTTCTGGCTTTTAGCCATTGAGAGTTTGTGCTTTTTTGCCTCTTCGGGCGTTTGGCACAGTAAAACCGCCGTTGCCATTTGACGATCTTACGGTGCCAAACTACCTTTGAGACTTAAAAGCTTTTTTATACCGCTACATACCTATGTTAAAGAGCCCTTCGACTTCGCTCAGGGTAAACTCATTCGTTTACCAAGCAGTAGTCAAAGGAAATAATTTTAAATATTCTAGTTCACTTATAAACTAGTCAACTGCTGAAATAAACTAAAGTTGTTAACTTTTTTACAAGTGTCGCAACAAGAAGAATTATTAGGTGGAGATTAGGTGCGAGCGAGGCACCAGAATGAGACAGCTTTCGTCCCAGTCTTGTGCTAATTCGCTCGCACCTCTCCACAATGCCCCAAGTACAAATTCGGATCAACATATCCCCCGTTGCCGAATGGTTTTCCCCACTCATGGTAAATCCAGAACTCGTCGGGGTGCTGGTCCGAAACTTCCAGATGGGCGTGAGTGCCCGTTGAGACACCTGTAGTACCGCACGTGCCTATCTGCTGGCCGCGAGCGACTTTGTCGCCTTTGGAAACCAGTACAGAATCCATATGGTGCACGGAGGTGTAGAGGCCGTTCGGATGCTCGATCCAGACGGTCTTGCCGAAACCGAACGAACCGGACAGGTAGTAGTCCGAAAGCCACCACATGAGTGACCCAAACCTCGGGCGAATGACTTCGCCGGAGGCAACTGCCACGATGGGATCACCTGATTCGCAATCCCAGTCGATACCAGTGTGACCTTGAGAGTCAGTGCCATCTTTGACTCGCCAACCCTGGGTCACATTCCTCGGATACTCCGGAGGAAATGGCGCATCCAACCAAGCCTCTTCAGCGTGGGGGAAAAAACCCGTGTTCTGAAGAGTCAAGAAGGCGAAAACGCCTAGGTCGTTTTCTGGCCCCAGTCCCCATTGAAGCAAAGACGGGGCAGAACTTCCAGAAACCACAGGAATCGGCGTGAAAAATCCGATTTCTGAGTTAATCCAGTCTGCCCATTCCAGAAGTCTTCTTCTGTACCCTGAGTCGTGGTTCCAGCACCAGAGTGCTTCGAACTTTGACTCATTAGATGAGCTGGAGTTATAGCCGCAGGCAGCGATGACTGCTGCCTCGCCGCGCATGAAGATTACCGGGTCCCAGTAGTCGCAGGAGGTATCCTGCAAGTACTTTTGGCAGATGGATTTTCCTGTCGGAGGCCAGAAACCCGGCCCCATTTCTCCTGCTTTGTGACCCCGATAACCGGAATAGTCAGCTCTTACATATTTGGCTGCTACCGGATTTTTCGACCGAATGTCGAACTGTTCAAATCGGTCGAGAAGCCAACCGGCCGGACTGTCCGAGACGGGGCTGAAGTCATACCCGCCGTAGGTTGTCCCGTGCACGGTTTCGGCCAGGTAGATGGCCATAAGAATTCCGATGTCGACGTTTTTGCCGAAGCGGCCATTACACCAACCTTGGGCAGCAGCTGCGGCAGTGACGATCTCCGGGTCGTAACCCAGCTCGGAAACTCTTTCCAGGTCTTCGGGAGAGAGAGTGAAGGAATTCTCCTGACAGACCCCTTTGAAGTTTTCGAGAGCATAAAGCGCTCCCCAACCAAAGAGACAGACGGGGAGGGCTACTACCGCAAGCGGCAGTAGCCCTCTCAACAGGATGGAGCGGCAGCCTCGATTCATGATGGCTACTCTCCCTAGACCTGCCGTCCGTACTTCTCGAGAAGCGAGGTCGATTCGACCTTTGTATCGATGAGCCAGTACTCCTCCTCCGGCTTGGCAGGGTTGAAGGCGATCACATACCGGAAGGGAATGGTGCGCTTTCCGGTTGGGAAGGTTGTTCGGAAATGCATCCCAAGCGGGAAAGCCGAAGCAAATCCCGGCTTGAAATCTTCCACTTCCGGAACGGAGTGGGCGGTTACGACGAGGTACACCCGGGACTTGTGCAGGTTCTCGGGTGCTTGGGTCAGGTAATCCCGAATCTCGTACGCGACGCGTACGGTGATCTTCCCGAGCGTCAGGCTTTCGGTGGGGTTTTGTGCCCCGCCCAGGTCCTGAATCTTGAGAACTGCCAGGGGTTGCCAGAGTTTGCCGGTGTCCAACCAGCGGTATCCGGGTTTACCCTTCTCCCAGTCGAGCATGCCCGCCCGAGGCGCCGAACTCACGTTCGGGGGAACGGCCCAGTGTTCCCAGAGCTCGACCCTTCGCTTGATGCGGGCCAGCCAGTAAGCGTGGTAGCGGGTGGACTGTTTGGTAGGCCTGATGAGGTTGGGTGTGACCCCTATGGGGTAACCCGTCTCCCACCAGAGTTTGGCATTGTCTTCCTCCACGCGGATGGCTTCCTGCAGGTCTTCGAGCATCGCCTCGATCTGCTCCTTGGCAGAGTTGAGGTCAGGCTTGTCGATATCTTCTGGCGGTGGCCCGCCGTGCTCGACAACCCACCGGGTGGCAGCTTCCCGCCCGGCGGTGGTCATGAAGATGTCCCATTCGACGGGCGTTTCCTGCGCTCCGCCGAAAAGGTCGCCGTAGAAGGTTTTACCCCGCTGACCTTTGCCGATGAGGAGCCAGTGCATGAAATCTGCGCGGTTGATGGTCACCAGTTTCCCGGTGCGTACCAACTCGAATTCCTCATCGTCTCCTTGCTTCCCGTTGCTTCGTCTCACAAGCTCAAAGCCCAGGAAGGAGGAACCATTGAGGGCGGGCGCCCCGTCGACTGTTGCGACGAATCCGTTGATGAACTCGTCGGGTCCAGGTTCGACCGGAGTCGTTGCCCTGTGCTTGCGCAAGGGGTCCATCTCGTGCATGGCAGGGCTTCCCGGCCAGAAGGCGCGGAAGGCATGCCAGAGCGAGTCGTCTCCCCTCACCGCATCCCAGTCCCCTAGGTAGCGCAAGCTCTTCCTGACGTAGTTGACGTGGTCTTCATCTACCCGCAGCAGCGTCGTGGGCCAGAAAGAGCGCCACGCTCCGGTCGCGTCGCGCTGGAGGTGAGTGTAGATATCCACGGGAAGTGCATTGATTGCCGCTTGATACGGCGGCAGCACCCGGCCCTGGAAGTAGTAGTGGCGCTTGTTCCCTACCCAGAGAAACTCGATGTCCTCGCGAATGGCAGGGACAGAGACCTTGAGCGCCTCAGGGTTTCCCTCGTCGAAGCGCATTTCAGTACGCTTGACAACGGATTGGAAGAAGCTCCCAGCCTCGTAGATGGTCGGGACCCTTCCTCTGAACTCGGAGAGATTCATCGTTCCGAGCATAGCTTCGCTTGTCCCCCAGACGATCAGGTCGCGGCCGCCGTGGATGCCGTAGTCGAATGCACGGCTGTGTGCCGGCAAGGCCATATCGGTCAGATCGTCAATGGTTGACTTGAAGCTGCGATTGCCTAGCAGCTTGACTTCGTGATGGTGGTCAAGCATTGGCGCCAGGTTGGTTTGGACCCAGCGCGAGAGGAAGAAGATCTCATTGTCGAGGTATTTGTCACCCCAGGCAGTGAGCATGGCCGTGATGTCAATCGGCCGCGAGTAGTAAACGGGCGTCACCCATTTACGTTTGGCCTGACGCCGGCGCTCCCTGAACCATGACTTCCTGGCCGAAACTAGTGCTTTGCGTTCCTTTTCGCTTCGGCCCAGTGACGGGTCAGGCGGCGGTCCTTCGAGCTGCTCTTCGTACTTTTGCCCGGGACGAACCAGGGCAGAGTCAGCCCGTCTGACCAAAAGACGGTAGGGCATATCGTCCCTACGCGTGAAGCTTACTGACAACCCGGTGATTTCCTCGGGTGTCATATGCACCTCATCCGGAGGAACTTTCGGAGGAGGATAGGTTCCGGGGTGTTGGGGCTTTTCGTTTTTGCCCTTTCCCCGTCGGGTCTTGGCTTTCGCCATGTCGAACCTCCTGTGTCCTCAAGCCTCATCGGGCTAATTAGGCACAATCTAGTCCTGATATGTTTATTTTTGTCTTTTACCCTTTACCGTTCACCTTTTACCTTTATTTACTATCAGGACCACATCGTGCCTAACTAACCTTTAGACTTTCTAACGGAGACAATTTATATTTTTCTTCTTGTTGCGATGTTAAAGAGCTCTCCTTCGCCAAGGCTTTGAAGGGCAAGCCCTTCTTCCTTAAACAAAGGAGAAAATAAGTATATTAATTTTTCAATTTTCTCTGTTTCGTCCTGAGTGGGTTCGACAGAACTCACCATCGTAGGACTCATCAGTCCCGCTTAGCGGGATACAGAGAAAGACCGAAAACCTCACACATTAATCAACATAAATAAATATTTAATCAACGCCGCAAATGGCGCTGAAATGAAAAATGTGAGAGGGAGGAGCAGAGTCCCTAAGGACTCTGCTCCTGAATTGTCTCGATTGTAGGCCTTCGCCGCTCACTTGCGTCCCTGTGCTTGCGCAACAGGGTGAGTTGCCTTGTCGGCGAGGGAGTTATGGGCCGATAGGTCTTAGCGACCTTGCGGCGCCAGTATGCAGTCTTCACCTTACGGTAGAAGACGCGAAACCGGTAGGGTACTGTCCTTTTGTTCCACCAGACAACGTGGACGAGAACAAACAGCGCCCCGATGCCTAGGAGTCCGTATAGGACGACCAAGCCGGGGGGGCTTGCGGCGGTTATTGCTGCCGCACTAACGGCAACCGCCCACGTCCCGTAGACGCCGTAGTACACCGGCTTCCCGGTCCGGGTGTTTTTGTTGGTCAGTTTCCGGTAAGTGCTTGCCAGCCTCTCGTTCATGTCGCCTCCGCGAGAAAGCGTTTGGACTCAAAGCTCGTCCTCGGTCTAGCGACGCTGCGGCGCAGGCCATTGGGAGCACCTTTTCCTTCGGGTAGGAACCTTCGGGAAATCTCCCCATATACTTGGCTGGTTGCGGCAAGTGTGAGTGCGAGTTCGGGCCGGCCGGCCACTGTTGCCAGAGCTGCGCCAACCCGTGCTGCTCCTCCAAGCATCTTGGCTTGTTTGCCAACAGCTTGCTTAGCTTTGTCGAATGGACCCGTTCGGCGGCTTTCAGGCTTGGGCATCCCGGGTTGCTGACTACCCTCACTGCCCAGAATCTGAGCACTTAGCGCTAGGTTTTGAGCCTCTAGCGTACCGAGTTGCGGCTTTTCACCTTTGCGCTTGAGGCCGTTGTCTGCCTTCTGGTCCTTATCCGCGAGAACACCCTTTCTTCCGCCGTCATCCGAAGACGGTATAGGACTTCGCGGATCGAATGGTCCGGAAGGCGCTCCGGGTGTTTGGGAAGGAGGAGTTCCCGCTGGACCATCTCCTTGTGAAGTCGACCCGGCTGGAGCAACCCCACGCCTGTCTGGAACTTTCCCAGCGAGGCCGGCAACGCCTCCAAGCTGTGATTTAAACCCGGAGGTTGCAGCCTTCAGTCTTCCTGAAACGTCGGGCCGCGGAAGCTTCTCTCCCCTGAAATCGTACGCAGGAAGGAAGATCATGCCTATCATTGGCAGGATCAGGTAGCAACCGACCATCAGACCCCATGTTACGAACACGAACAGCGTATTCAGCACCGTGTCGGGAAGGGGTATTTCTACTCCCAAGTTCAGCGTTTCGAGCTGAAAAAGGGGTATCCTGAAGCGCTCAATAGTTACAAGCGCGACCGTCAAAATAGCCCAGAGGACTGGAAAGAGCAACCAGCCCGCTATTTGGACGGCGGATAGCCACAAGACACGCGTGTTTCGAATGATCGGGGTAACGACCAAACACGCGATGTACACCAGTACCGCAATGATCCCTGCTACTTGGTGATAGAAGGGTAGAACGATTACGGTACTGACGGCGGATGATACTCCCGCGACGCCTGGAATGTCCAGCTTCGTCAGGTTGGAGAGGATGTCCGGGATCCAGTTCATGCCGTCGAAGATTCTCGGCAGATACAGTACCGGGACAAGGACTGCCAGTATCTTACTTCCGAAGAGGTTCATGAACCAGGGAAGTAAGGCGACAAGAGCCAGACCCAGGGCGATGCCGTCATAGATCAGGGCTCGCGAGTCGTCCCGTGCTGCGTAGTGCAGGGCGACTATTACAGATGCCGCTATCGGAAATAGCAGAAGCGTATACAGCCAGGGGAAATCCTGCCCGATGTTAAGCTGGAGAAGGAAGGATTTCAGCCAGATAGGATTGAAGGCTTCTAGAGCCTTCAAGACAGCTGGCTCAGCGGCTTTACCGCCGAGCTCGCCGATTGTGCCGCATCCGGTAAGAAGCAGCGCAGTCAGAGCAAGAAGCACTACCCTTTTTGTCATAGGAGGCTCCTGTGGGTGATCAACTGAAGACCCACTTGGCGATATTCTCGAACAGCGTGACAATCCAGTGTTTGGAGATCGCCTTGACCGGGTCAGGGGCCAGGATGATCGGAGCGAATATCCCCAAAGAGAGGAGGAAGATCACGAATCTGCGGATGATCCTCCCTCCGCGATTGGGGTCTTCCTCTGATTCGCTCCAGGTCCGCCCGAGCAGTATTGCAGTATAGATGACGGCGGCGAGTCCGAATATTCTCGCAATCATCGGATACGGGCTCGTCGCTCGCAGGGGCGCGAACAGGCCGGACATGGCCAGCCCGAGAAAGAAGTAACCCTTGAAGGGAGACTTCTTGGACACCTTGACCCAGATAGCCGTTGCCGGCTTCGGGAAAAGGCGATAGATCGCAACCACCGAAATGGCCGCGATCACAAGGAGGACCGACAGGTACTCGAACAACGGGTAAGCAAACATGTTGCCTCCTCGGGACTTTGCAGTCCCCATCTAAATGGGATTGTCCTTTTCGCTCGTCGGCGATTAGGCACAAAATGCCTTCGAGTTCACCTCGAGGGCACAGCGTGCCCAACCGCCTTAATGCCTACAATGTTATTATTTCGGTCTTTCTTGTTAAAGAGCCCTTCGTCGCTTGCTCCTCAGGGTAAACTACTCCGTGCTTAAACGGGGATACCTTTTGGACAAGTGACAAAGTGCCAATCAAAAACTAAAAAGCCAAAAAACCCTTTTTCAAATTTCCTTCTAAGCTTGCCCTGAGCAAAGCCGAAAGGTTCTTTAGTTTTTCAGTTTCTAAGTTCTTAGTTTTTAGTTTCCCATTTTTTTAAAAATGGGAAGGGATGTAGCGGTGTGTATTTGGGAGGAGTAGGAATGGATGATAGATGAGAAAATGATGAATTCTCAGACAAGTTGTCCGCTTAAGGACAAACGTATGAGACTTCTCTCCTACTCCTCCCCCGCAAATGATGCGGTGAAACGATAATTGCGGTTCCGGGGAACGGAACCATTTGATGCTGTTAGGTGACTAGACCCACAGCTTGGTAGAGTTCCCCGGAACAGTGACTAGGCGTCGACCTATACCTACAGATGGTAGAAGTCGGCGCCGGCCGGCGGCCTAGGTGACGCCCACGGCGTCCAGCCCGGCGGCGGTCAGGCAGCAGTCGTTCAGGACCAGGTTGGCGGCGGCGCTGAGCGCGTTACAGGCGGCAAACAGGGCGCAGGGCCGATCGCGCAGCACGGAAATGGTGTTCCCACTTTGACACAACTGAACGGACGGGCTTGCTCGGGGCATGATGCCCTCCTTGGTTTTTCCCCTTCACAGAGAACTGGTTGTGGTTAGACCATTCCCTGCAGGGGAAGATTTGGACAGCCCCTCGACTCGGCGGATTTGAGTTCGGTGCCGAACTCGGGGCATAATCCACATGTAGAAACGGACTTGTTGGCGATGGCGTCGGACGTCCCTAGCCGCCATCTTTCTCGGCCTTCTTCAGTGACTTGACCTCGATGCCGAGTTGACCAAGCAGCCGTGCGAACTTCACATCCAGTTTCCGCTGGTGCTCACCAACCACATGGGGCGGTGAGAGCGGAATGAACAGTAGGATGTTCAGAAAGTGAATCACGGCTACGTCGTCGAGAATCCCCAGCGTGAAGATGCCAATGCAAGGAATACTCGAGAGATCGACTGGGCTAACTAAGTAGATGAACCCCACAAGGGGTACAACCTTGAGAAGAAGGGGAACCCTTCCGTCCCAGAACAGCCGGAAAGCTAGCCAGCCGTTATAAAGGATTTCCTGGATCTTGTTCAGATCCAACCCTGCAGGAGTTTCTTGCGCCATCGGGCGCCTCCTTTACTCCTCGGCCTCTTGGACCGTAATAAAGCCCGCGGTCGCGAGCCTTTCCGAGAGGTGGGCCGTGGCCTTTGGGCCGAAGCCGTCAAGGGCTTGGAGTGCGGCCATGCCGTCCACTGCGGTGTAGTCCAGGACATCGGCGACCGTGTTGAGTTCGGCGCCGACAAGCGAGGCCAAGACCTTGGCATCGAGCACGAGGCTCTCCAGAGTCGTTTCCCCCGCCCTCTTGCGTTCCTTATTGGCTTCTGCCTTTTCGGTGGCGGCCGCCTTCTGGGCGAGAAAGGCTTTCGTTTCCTCCTCGGAAACGATACCCGTCCGATGGGCGTCCTCCTGGAAGAGAGCGAGTACCAGCTCCTTGCTCACCTTGTTGCCCATCTGGCGAAAGGCCTTCACAAGGAGGTCGCGCCCAAACCCCTTCGGAAGGGGTGTGGTCGCATTGAGCTTCCTGACGTTGTCGCCGTCTCCCATGGAGACGAAGACTACCTCGGGTTTGTTGCCCGTGGCGTCGAGATGCTGGAAGCGATAGAAGGCTTCGCCGGGCAAAGGCCTCGCGATGGCCATTTCCACGAAGGTGGATGGGGTGACACCCACGTATTGCCCGAACGAAGTCTTGAACGAAACAGACTTGGTCTGGCTTGGTTTTCGACCGTTCCTGACCCACTGTTCAGCAGCTTCTTGCGCCTCCACGAGGGCTGCTCCATCCGCGAAGGTGACCGAGCCCCAAAGGACCCGACTTGCGATTGAATCTTTCTTACCCATCTCAAACCTCCTGGTTTGAAAATCGGAATCGGAAAGACTTTGGATTTCTTTCCGACCTGCTGCGAGAATTCGCAGCTACGGTAAGAGGAAAAACCTCCCTTCTCGGCTCATCGCCGTATAGGATTTGTGCTTTTTGCGCCTCATCGGGCAATTTGGCACTGTAAAACCTCCAGATATTTATTAACTGAAAATCTTACGGTGCCAAATTCCCTTTAGGTGAAAAATATTTTTTACCACTACATCCCTATGTAAAAGAGCAAAGCTCTTAAAACCCAGCGAAAATTGCAGCACGAGCCATGTATGAATGATACTGAAAAGGCGAGTGCTAAAATTATCTTGGGTCAAAGAGCCAACGGCAACTTTTTAAATAGACCGCAATCGGTCTAGTCAAAATTGCCTGTTTTTCGGAATAATTTGTTATTTGTTTTTTGCAGTAAAGGATTGTGGGCGCAGGAGTTAGAACAACGAAGATAACTAATAGCAAATGCTTTGTACATTAAAGTCATTAATATCGTCTTCCTTAATATTCATTTAACTTCGATTAATGATTGATTTTCTTTGGTAAAAAATACCACAAAATAAACCGAAAGTCAACAGATACGAGTTTTTGTTATATAGTCTAATTAAAAAGTGATATAATCTATACTATGGGTATAAGGGAAAGATTAACAAGACGAGATTTTTTACGTGTTGCCGGATATACAGTAATAGGCAGTTTATCTATCGGGACTTCCGAATTCTCGCAAAAAGACCCAGTCAAGCATATTGTTGTACCGGAAAAAGGATATAGAGTAAACATAAACGAGGAGAGATACGAGGTTTACGCAAATCCAATAGGCTTTTATTTTGGTTTGCAGGATGTTGCAGAGAAAGAAATGGAAATTGATGGTTTAAATAAACTTGACAATTTCTTACGAAGAAGTAATCTTAATATAGGGTTTGTAAATATACTTACTGGTAAAAAGCGTATGACACACATTCCTTCATTTATACCTAGAGGGTCACAGATAATAATTGCTGGTAGTTTTCTCCAAGATTATATTTCGATGAGTTCCACTCCTGTCGATAGAGTACTTGCGGACCGCGATATTTATCATGAGTTGGTACACGTTTGGCAGGAAGTCAGAGACCCACAGGATTATATCCGTGAGTTTATTCGGAGTAATGGAGTTTCAACAGAAGGCGGACCATTCGCAAGATACGAATTTGAAGCCGATGGGATTGCAGATGAGATTAGAGCGGAAAAGATAAGAACAAGAAAGCATAATCAGGGTAGAATTCAGGAATTCTTCACTATTCGTAAAATAGGTTAAATCCCCAAACAGTTTTCACACATTTTTCACAGTTATTTATTATTATATATGAAGCTACTAGAGTAACATTTTTACTCTTTGCTATTAAAGAGTAATATTATTATTCATATACATGTTAAAAAAGAAGGGCAGATAGCTCTTGGTCTGGTTGATGAATTCAGGATCACGATTGATCACAGACACAATTAGAGCCGCTGCCCTTCCACTAATCTTGAATCGGATCTCTCCGTCCATGAATCCGGCAAACCAGACGCGAGGAATGAGAAAGTCATAGTCAAGAAAAACCGATTGGCGAACCACATATAATAATGAAATAAAATAGCAAGTTGAGGCAAACCCGAAGGTTTACCTCAACTGGTGGTGTGTTGATGGTCGGTCGCTACTCGCCGCGAGCCGCCATGACTTCGTCGAAGAGCAGCTTGGCCTTGCCCACCTCCATCCCGTCCATTGGGCGGATAACAGGTGGACCGTCCCATTGGTAGGCGCCGCTCAACACGAGCTCGTTGATCTCGCGAACGCCCTGCTCGCGCATTGCCTGATTGACCGCAGGGTCAGGTCCCCAGATCATGGGTGCGCTGGCGAGAAACTCGACGAGATCTACGAGATCGTACCCGTTACCAAGCGTGAGCTCGGCTTCGGAGAACCCGGGTCCGCGCGTGAGCATGTTCATCACGTATGCGTAGAGCACCCTGTACATGGTACAGGTGGGACAGAGGTTCCGGGGATCGGGATCCCAGTGCGGGGAGATGACAAAGAGTTCCGTGATGTAATCACGGCCTCTTAGCCTGTCCATCCGACCCGCGTCGGTGCCCGTGACGTCCTTCCAGTAGGGCGAAGGACTGGGCGGCGGAGCATCGTTGCTGGTGACCTTGTCGAGGGCGCGGAGTCCGGAAACCAGACAGATGTCCCGTCTCCAGACGTTGGCGTAGGCGGTCACGTAGGCTTCGAAGGACAACGTCAGGTCCACGTCGACGCAAAGGCCGGGTGGGATCCGCCCGTCGTTGTAGAGGAGGCCGGTGTAAGGCAGTGCCTTTTCCGGTTCGGGTTCCGAACCACGTCGTTCGCGATTCCCGCCGCCTCCGGAAGGAGGTATTTCAGGCCCCGGGGTAGGTTGAGCTGTTGGTACAGCCGTTGGTGGAGTTCCACCGCCGCCACCTCCCCCGCCGCTGGGTTCGTCGTCACAAAAAGACCTGTTTTCTTCTTGACACCCACCGGGGTAACAAATTGTCGCTGGACCGTTCTTACCGTCTTCCTTACCGTACTTACACTTCCCACAAACGTCGCCGTCACCAAACTTCCCGTCCTCACAAAAGCAGTTGCCCTGGTAGCAATAGCCGTAGTTCATAGCACATTGGCTGTTGTTTGAGCAAGTTGGAGGGCCGAAAGCCGGATGGTTGCTGGGAAGTTCACTTCCCAGACTGAGAGAAAACAGAGACCCTGTCCACCAAGGCTGTGCAGGGCACGGAGTTGGTTCAAGTTGCACAGGTGAAAAGAGTGCTCTGCCGAGAGAGCTCGATGTGAGGTCGGCTCCCTTATTCTGGATAAAGTGATAGATCCCAACCCAGAAATCACCGCCGTCACGGCGAGTGACGAGTCGGCCAACGCCCGCAACACCGGCTTCGTAGCCGACCTCCCAGATGGGGGGTTTGCCGTCTACGCCGACAACGGCCGCGATGACCCACTTGTCGATGGGGCCAGTGCAGAAGATGTCGCTTAGGATCTGCTCGCCATTGTCGTCGAACGCTTGACAAGGAGGAAGTTTGTCGGCAACCTCCGGACCATAGACGGCGAGCAAGCCCTTTGCCAGCATCTCAGGCCAGTAGACCGAGTAGTTGGGACCTAGATACTGTTCTGCGTCATTGTAGTGTTTCGGTCGTTCGGGAGAGAGGAATAGTTCGAGCGAGTACTCATCCACTCCCTCGGCGAGCCTTGCAGGTTTGTATCCCTGCATGTAGAGTTCCTGCAGAAGAAGTACTTCATCCTTCGCCACCCCCTCAAGGTCAAGGTAGGTGTCATTGACGAAGTCTACAGAAGGCTTGAACCCCTTAGTCAGGGCAAGTACACGCGCCATGGCAAGGTCGTCATTCAAGCGTGACCAGTTCAGGTCACCGCACAACTTGTATCCATCTTCAGAGCAAGATGGAATAATACCGAGTTCAAAACCCTCGGCAATCGTATCCCAATTCCTGGACCCTTCTTTCGGGTAGTCAGAGATGACCAGTGCAGGAACGGGAGTCTGACTCGGAACAAGTGTCCGAGTCGGAGTCGGCACCAACGTTGCAGATGGTGTCGACGTAAGAGTCGGCGTACGCGTTGGCCTAGCAGTGCTAGGCGGCAGAGGCGTAGACGCCGATCTGTTGCAGCCAATGAGTGCCAAAGCACAAATGGCTGCTGTACAAAGTAGCACCAACCTTCTTCGGGTCACGATGGACCTCCTTTGGGCTAAGAGCCCGTGTTCTTGTGACTTTCGCGTCATTGCGCGTTTGGCCACAAAACGACTCCGAAACAAATTCGGGGCCACATCATGGCCAATCGCGCTAGTAGCCAATTTTTGCCAATCGGTATGTCAAAGAGCTTTTGCAAAGCAAAACGCTCTGCAGACCCCGAAGACTCGCTCCTCCGACGCGAGGATGTAAACCTCGGGAGGAGGTAAGAGTTCTTTGGGGTTAAGGTGCTTCCCGTATTAACTCGCTATTTGAGCCATACGAGAACTTCAACAAATTTATTTCTTTTCTCTATGAAGGTAAGCCTAGACATTTTATAAAATAATCCGGCAGAAGATTGCCAATATTGTACATCAACTTTGCAATTTTTGCACTAAGAAAAGATGATATAGGGTATTATCTAAAGTTTGAAGTTAACTACTCCTTCTTTTTGAAGGCCAATCATCTAAACCTGACTGCTCTTCAACCGGTCTAAAGCTGGTTGAATTAGCCAATGCAGATTCTCCTTAAACACCTATACCTCCCGCTTCTGGACTGATATTGATATGAGAATAAAATCCTCGGGAATCGGGAAGTCTTAGCGCCGGACCGATTTTTTCCTCATTAAATTTGAAGAATTTTCCTGGATACTCTTTCATAATTCGTATTCACATTATATTTATCTTGAAGCCAAGAGTCAATTTGAGTATAATTGGGAATAATAGGACGATTAGCTCAGTTGGCTAGAGCGCTTACTTGACGTGTAAGAGGCCGCAGGTTCGAGTCCTGCATCGTCCACAGAGGGCCCGTGGTATACCGGTAACACACTTCCATGGCATGGAAGAATAGAGGGTTCGATTCCCTCCGGGTCCACAGCTTCAAAATCTCCATTGCGCGATTCGATGACCTAGAAGTCGTATTGTTTTCACCTTCTTTTAACTCAAAAAATTTGGCCACCAGTTGTTAATTACTCTTTTTGCATTTTCATAAGCTATCTTTTTAATGTCTGATGTTGTAAAACCCCTTTTTTCTAATTCAATAAACAAGTTAGGGATTTTATTTATAGACTCCAAACCTACGGGTGTTCCTGTGGTTATTCCTCCAAAGTCGCTGCCTATTGCTAGGTAGTCAGTACCGATTAATCCGGCAACATGCTCGAAGTGTTTAGCGACATCTTGAATAGTTGGTTTTTTTGAGGAATTTACATATTTTCCGGAGAAAAATATACCGATAACTCCCCCTAATTTAGCAATCTCTTTGATTTGTATGTCTGTGGTATTTCTGGGATTATGTTCAATTTCATAGCACGCAGTATGTGATAAAAAAGGAGGTTTATTAACTAAGCTTATTATATCGCTGAAAGATTTTTTACTCATATGTGCTAGGTCTATCATAAGGTGATTTTGAAATGCTAACTTGACTATATCTTTTCCCTTTTTAGATAGTCCCAAATTTTTAGATGATGAGGAACTTCCCGCTAGTTCGTTATCATGAGAGTGAACTAATCCTATTGATTTCAGTCCCTTTTTCATAAATTCGAAGAAATATGCAGGTTTATGAGAAAGAATTTGCGCTCCTTCAAGATGGAGCATTATTTTGGGATTATTATTGTGGTTTTTCAAAAAACTCAGTGATTCGTTCAGCATTAATTTTGTTTTTTCTCCAGTGTCGTCATAGGAAAACCCGGCAAAAAGGAGAGTGATATTAGCCTTTCGCACAAAATTAATATTTATTTGCTTTCGCATATCGATATTAAATAGACTTTTTCCCAATCCCCTCTCTCCTAATATGAAGTCGGTATGCAAATCTATAATTTGTATATCATTATTTGTTTTTGTCATTGTTATTGAAGTTTAGATTTGAGTTCTCCTGCCGTTAATGTAAGTTCTTGTAGACTCAGGTCATAAAATGATTCAGGTATAATTACTCCGGGTGCACTCATACTAGATTCTATCGGTGAAACACTTGAGGAAAACCTTGAAAGGTAAGCCGCAGATAAGTTATTAATGTTTTTAGGAACCCATTCGGTAAGTACATCGTTAACATAAGAGTGTACTTTATTTTTATGATATTTTTCTCCAATACCATTTCTTTTCTGAAGAATTTCTGACAATAATGAATTAACAGCCTTAATTTCTTTATCATCTTGGGCATGCGGCAATATAAGGAATATACCTGCCGGCATTAACATATATGCAATCGGCCTGAATTTCCACTCACTTTGCGTTGATAAACCGTTTTGCTTGATGCCGTAGGAAATTAATCTCATTAAAGATTTCAATCTAGAAACATTTTTCTGAAAATATCCTCTTTCTTTACCGAGTCCTGCCATTTCTAAACCTCCCCAATGAAAATGAGGATTAATTTCTCCCTCGCAAATACTTCCGTTTATAAAATCTGTATCCAAAAGAGCCATTGAAGCAATCAACATCTCTTTACTCATAAGTGGTGCGCCGTTTGGTAGAGATTTGATAGCATCTGGTAGAATTTCTGGCTTAGATGCAATCTCATAACCCATTCTCATTAGGTTATTAAATTCATCCCAAGAGTAATGATTTTGATTATAAATTACTCCGTTGTTATCAAGAATAAAACTTGCATCAACAACTCTTCCGTCTGGGTATACCCATCTATCAACAGCATTTCTGAATATTTTTTGCCTTTCAATCGGTGTATTTGAGTGTTGTGCCATTGTCGCAACCGCACCGTTAAAAGCTTGAACTAATTCCCAATTGGAAACTATTTTGTCAGAAAGATATGCGACATTTGGCAGATTTTTTAATCTCGCTCGGTGAATTTGATTAATACTTACTAGTTTTCCTTCTGACTGCGTAGCTACAAAAGGTGCATAAAGCGGTCTGTGCTTTGTTTCCGAAAATTGACCATCGCTAAATGTGTACGATGTTAGTTGATGTACTTTTCCTTTCTCCAGAATATGACCGGGAAAATATAAATTATCACCACAGTCACCACTTTCACAAGGTAACATGTTTAGGTCAAATAAAAGTGGATAACCCAATCCTAATTCAATTACAGCGCGGTTGAATGACAATTCACCTCCACCCCCGCTCATGATTGCCTCCCACGTTCCCCCAAGATGTCCTGTTCTGGGGGGCATTATCTTATGGCTATTATTCCTAAGAAAAGTTGACAGTTCTCTGTATGTAACTTGGCTTTCACCTAAATCTCTCCAGGTTAAGCTGTCAAACTTTAATTCCTGCCGCAGTTGGTGTTCGTGTTTCGCAAGACCCAATATTGGTAAAATTTCCAATGCGTCTAAATTAGCTGAATTTAAATTATTTTGAGCTCCGACTCTTTCAGTAGTCATATTATAAAATCTACCCTCCTAATCTCCGCACTCGGCTTTTCTGTATTATTCATACACGCCTCGTGCCGAGATTGGTCGGAGGGTTGATTACTATTTTGAGTTAAGCGAAAGACAACCTTCGCTTATTTATATTTTTTAAGGAAATCAAAAAACCTCTCTTGGTGAGAGAGAGGGTTAATTATTAGTGATTAAGTTAATTAGTTATTGAGTGTTCTTTCTCTCACCATTAGTCTTGGCCCTCAATAATGAGGGACATCCAAATGAATGTGAGAGAAAAAGATTTCATGATTTGCTGCTATTGTAAAATTAAAGGTAAGTTATGTCAAGATCTTCTGTTGTCTTGAGAAAAGAATTTATAGTTCTTTTTTTTGGTTTGTAGATATTCCAGTTAAACCCTTTTTCTAGGAGCAATTCTAACGCATGAGGTATAGTTCCCTTTTCTTGCTTTAGGACGATTCTAACGTAATTGGAACCTTGCTTGCCAAAGTTGTTAGTTGGACAGAATGCAACTCCATATTCAATTGCAATTGACATGGATGTTAGTAAGGATGGATCTATATTAATTCGTTTTGCAAGAGACCTGCATTTGGGGGGTACCTCCAGTAACATGTCGTAGCCAGCATCCGGTTTAATAAATGACCACTCAAGTTTTAGGAGACTAGGGATGATTTCATTTGCAAGTTCTTCTTTTATCCTTTCAGCTGATACTCCAAAAGGAATTTCGTTTAGCGCAATCGCGGCAATTTGTTGATTTGGTCCTGGGACCATATCTAGGGAACAAGAAGCGTACAGCCTTAGCGCATTTATGATTTCTTTGTTTCCAACGATACCGCCAATTCTTATGCCTGGTAGACCAAGTTCTTTAGATAAGGTTATTGCTTCTACAGTAACCTCCTTTGCCCCCTCATAAGAAATTATTGGCTTAATTTCCTTAGAATTATTAAATGATGTAGCTAAAACATAAGAATCTGAAAAGAGATATCCATGTTTTTTTACAAAGGGTATAAGATTATTTGATATAAAACTGTTTTTAAAAACTCTACCAGTAGGTGAATTTGGATGCGAGATTATAAATAAAATTTTCTTATTTAATTTATTTATTTTATTCTCAATGACACTTAGCTTAAGCTCTCCCGAATAAGGATCGAAAGGTATTTCGATGATTTTTTTCTTTCTTAGAATTGCAAGTGATCTAATATAATAGGGTGATAAAGAAGGAATGGCTACATGTGATATTACAAGCGATTGTAAGGTTGTATCTACGGCTTTAATAATTCCTTGGGTGATCATTGTTTCTTTATTCGGATCTAACTTAACTCCAGCCTTCTTTTTAAACACACTTACGATAGCTTTCCTCAATTCTATTTGGCCCCAAGAGGAGGGATAATTCGTGTACAAACCCCGTTGAAGGCTAATTTTATGGCCTTTGTCTACAACCTCTTTAATCAGCGGTAATTCGGACTTATCTACCATTATAGAAGAACCGATGTCAATGATTTCCATTTAATTTAGGTAATTAAATCTTGTATTTTCTTTCAAAATTCGAGTTAAAGAATAAAACAGCTTAATTTGGTAATCAAAATTTCTAACATTCATTACTATTCCACTGATATTTATCGGGGAACTATTTACTTTTGTTGATGTTTTTTTGATGATAGACATGTTAAGACAACAAAAAAACCTCCTGTTTCTAGGAGGTTGGTTTTATAATTATTGGTTTTGGTTCTTAGTTTATCGAATACAACCCGCCTCCTAGGTTAGGAGGTAAAAAAGAAAGCAAAGTATGCTCGGGTTGATTGCATGTTGACTGAAGTTTATCCAATCTTCTAAAAGATGTCAAGCTTTAATTTTGGAAGTTTTGTGTAGAAATCGCTCATTGCTTCGATGCCTTTGTAGTAGTTTGCCAGACTAAAGTTCTCGATTGGGGCGATGAATTAGGAATTATGATTTAGGGATTTAAGCTTAAATTATACATATCTACCCTGCCGACCTTGTCAAGTAATGCTCACCTGATAGCAGGTATTTTGCACCGTGCTTGTTATAATTGGCTCCCCAAGCATTCTTTTTAGCCGCTCTTTTATTGGTTGCGTGAAGCCAAACAGAAGCTTCTTCTATTCTTTTTCTGAATGATTTAATAAATTCTAATAATTTTTCAAAAAAAAGTACGTGGTAAATCCCTGGCTCAACTGGTGCCTGCATTGCAGCCATCTGTGTTTCTTCGGCCAAATCTTGAGTGCTTTGAGTAAGGATTAGAATCTCTTCTTGTAATGTTTTTAATTGAATTCTAAGGTCATTTGTCGTTTTCTCGATTGTTTCTTTTTCTTGAATCCTTAGAGTTCGTTCAAGCTGTAACTGTTGACGTAAAAGTTGTTTTTCTTTGTGTTCACCTGTGAGAACTTCACTAATTTCCAACGATTCTCCTGCCAAAATTTCTCCAGAGAAATTTTCAGGACCAGGACCAAATAATTGGTCCATAAAATCATGAGGCGTACGGGCTACTAAATCTTCCTTAAGAGATTTTACGACACTCCCCCCGATGTCTTTTAGTGATTCAAGAGGATTAGCTTGGTTGACTGTACTCTTTTGCTTTTTGTTTTTGGGATTATTCATGTAAATCAAAAATTATATGGCGTTAGTTTACATCAACTTAACTAAATTTTCAAGCGCTGCACTTCTTTTTAAGATAGACTCAATAATTCTTCTTTGTTCGGGAGAAGAAAGCGTTCCCTTAAGCTTTGGGTCACTACTAGTTGCATTTATAGCAGCCTCGATTTGAGAACTACCTATTACTAATTTTTCTTCTTCTGCGATTTTAGACAAAATAAGCTCTAAAGCGATTGATTGTTTTACTTGTTCATTGTATTCGCTTCGAAGCGTATCAATATTTTTATTGATTGATGAAAGATATCCGTCCAAAGTTAATCCTAATTTTTCAATCCTCGCAAGAAGCCTTGAAAGCCTTACATTCACTTCTTCCTCTATTAAAATATTCGGGATTTCAAGCTTAATATTTTCTAAAAGTAATTTAATTACTAGCTGTTCCTTTTCTTCTCTGGTTAACTCTTTAGATTTCTTATTTTCAGAGGGCTTGTCCCGAGCTTGCCGAGGGATCCATATATTTTTAACCTTCCCTGATTCCGAAATTATTTTCCGGTAATCTCCGAGATTAATCTCCGGTAATTCCGCCGTTTGTGCTCTTACTTGCCAATCGCTCCCTTCATCCTTTTTAAGTATTTCAAACTTAGGGAAAATTCCTGGTTTAATTTTCTCTTTAACTACTGTATCCGTAAAAGCTTTAGGAAGAATATTCCCTAGTGTTTTTTCTAATAAAGAATTTTGAGGAATTTGTTCTTGAACTTTGTTTTCAGGTGCCCTCCCTTTTCTAAAACCAGGTATTTCGATATCTTTACCTAGCTCAATAATTGCTTCTTTCCTCGACTTATTAATTACCTCCCATGGAATTGTAAAGGTTATTTGGATAGTTCCGTTACCGGACCGAGCAACTGTAGAACTAATTTTATTATTTTTCTCTGTACTCTTTTTTGTTGACATATGAAGTATTGTAGTTTTAATTGACCTAATTAACCTAATTTCTAATCTCGCAGAGACAAGCTCTGCTTATTGATCTAGAAAATTCCTAAGCTCCAAGCACCAATTTTTTGGAATTTGGGTAATGGGATTTGGGACTTACTTAGAAATTAGAGTAATTAGAATAATTAGATATTTATTCCTAACCTTTATGTTGTACTTTAAATTGGGCTGGATTAAATTTAACTCGAGGCGGAGTGTTTTTAGTATTTCCGCCGCTAAAAATACTCGCCTTGCCGGCAGACATGCTCGCCTTAAAATGGTCAGGCGTTCGATATTTAGGCCCTGAGGCGTTAGGTCCGCTAGCCACTGATTTAGATTTAATAAATTTTATAGTCATAAAATTTACAAGCTTTGCTTATTAATTTTTTAGGCATGTGGAGATATTATATGTTATTTTTGAAGATATTTGAAGAAAGAGGTATTAATTATTATCTTCAGAAAGTTTGTGAAGAAACATAGAAACGAGGGACAAGACGATGGAAGCAATGACTGCAGTAAAAAAGTTTTCAATGTTAAATCCAGGGACTATAAAACTAACCCCCCAAAGCAAAAACACGTTAATTAGAAATGCGGCGATACCGAATGTAATAATTGAAATCGGAAAAGCGACAAATTGAAGTACTGGTTTTATAAATGTATTTACAACTCCGATAACAATTGCGGTAACAATCGTTGTCCAAAGGTCGACGAAATAAAAACCGGGGACTAAATAAGATACGATTAATAGAGTAAAAGTATTTAAAGCGAGCTTAATAAATATTTTAGCCATAAAAATTTACAATCTTTGCTTATTAATATTTTCATCAATTAAATAATGAACTATTTTATTTATGGATGTCAAACTGGTAATGTTAAGCGGGTTTCTACTCGATAATTGCTCTATTGCTCTAGAGCACTGTAGCGATGTGATTTATTTCGTATACTTTTTAAAGAATTCTAAATCTCGCGAAACAACGGTATTCCAGACAGGATTCATATTATGGTCGGCACCGGGGTATTTATAATAGTCTATGTTTAAGTTTAAGAGTTCTTTTACTAATCGATCACTCCAAGAATACGGAACTGCATCATCATTTAAACCTTGATGAATTTGAATAGGAGCCTTAATCCTATCTAAATATAAGTCTAAGGAATATAAATCAGGATTATAGTCTTTTTCAAATTCGGAAAGTTCATGGCGTATAAGCTTTCCTCTGTCTTCTGACTGGTCGGTATAATAAAGTACTGAATAAGGAAATTGTTTTGATACAGGAGCCCAAAGAGTTGTTGGGTAAGCTTCACCGGTTATTTCCAAAATAGTTAAAGCTATTTGGCCGCCGTTTGAATGACCCCACAAGAAGATAGAAGATTGGTTAATTTTGGCCATAGGCCAATCAGCCTCTGGCTGAAGTTGTTTTGTTATTTGGTCAGATACTGTGATGAGTCCAGGATTACTTTGAGAATTTTCGAGTGTTTGTAAAAGAGATAGAATGGTGACGTAGGTTTGGAAGCGCGTTTCGAAAATGTCAGCTTCTTCTTCGTCAGAACCGCCGTAACCCAAGAAATCCGGAGCGATAGTAATAAATCCGTTTTTCGCAAATACCTCTGCCGCACGTCTTGTACCATCTCCGGTTTGGAAAGTTTCTTGATTGATATAGCCTCGCAGCATTACAATTATCGAAAATTTACTAGCCGTTGACCCGGAAGGTAGATTTATCTGGCCGGTAGTTTTTTTAATTGTTTTTCCATCAAGATTTGGATTGAATTCAAAAGTAAATAAATAAGAGGTGTAATCTCTGTCTTCATTGATTTTTTCTTTTAATTCGCCAGAATCAAACTTGTTTATTTCAAATTTCCCAGGTTTAATATCGGCATTTGACAGATTTTCTATAGTGTATTTATCAAGAGGTCTTTGTTTGACAATATCAATTTTTCCGATTTGCGATTCTAAAATATTATTATTACCAAGTTTCCAACCGATATAAAAAGATAGGGCCAGAGAAACTAAAATAAATATAAGGTAAGTTTTCCTTTTCATGCTTGTAGCATAGCATACAAACTCTTTTTAGATTTTAAAACTTTTGAAGATATTGAATTATAGTGAAAAGTGAGAAGGCGCCATAAAATATAAAGGCAGAACCCACAAAGAAAACACGGCGCCAGGAAGGACGGAGTGGTTTTTCAAAACTTCCAAGATTTAAAAATAAAATAAGACCAGAATAGATAAACATAGAAAATGCATTTAGGACCGCTCCAAGAATAACCAAGGTCAATGGTTCAGTAAATCCTGATGCAAAAATGGCTATACCTGCAATTATTTGTATCCATAAGAAGATATAAAAATATTTTGGCAGCTTTTGAATTTCGAATTTTTGAGGATTTAGTATGACTAAATTTTCGCTCATAATCCTGGCGTTGCTCCCATATACCGAAAATTGGGTACCAAAAAGCATAATCGCCGCCATGAGCAAAAAGAAAGTTCCAAGAAAGGGAAAAGTTTTTTGTGCGATTACGCCACCTTCCAAAATCACAAAATTTATGCTTGTTACTACATCGGGATTACCGAATACAGTTGAAAAAGCTAATAAGCTGAGCATTATCATAGTGAAGGCTCCAGTTAACCAAAAAACTAAAGCATGCTCTAAGTTTATTCGCTTCCACCATAATTTAAAGCGTGATAAGTTTTTGGGAGTTGCCTCAAATGTAGTACCCTCGAGTTTTATATTTTCCTTTTTGCCCTTTAATATATTTGTAATTCTGCCTGAAAATATTCCCATCCCGAAGCCTTTTTCTTTAACATATAGAGATTGGGCAAGGTTGAGGTTTCCTCCTGCACCTGCGTAAGCAAATGCGGCAAGAAAGGTAGCAAGAGGGATTCCACTAGGCAAGAATTTAAATCCTTCGCCGATTCCGACCAATCCATAAGCCAAAGCCTGCCAATCGACTGCCTTTGCAAAATATATAGTGATGGCAAAAACAAACGGTACACCAATAAGAATAATGCTTTTTTGAACTTTTTCTTGGGTTTTATAAACGACAGAACCTAAACTATAAATTCCTCCTAAAACAATAAGGAAAATTATTCCGATAACCCCTGAGTATTTAAGCCCGATGCCTGATGCAAAGACTTTAGCTGATGCCGCGATTATTCCAGGCCACATCCAGGGAATAAAAGTTGAGGCTATAAACCAGACAGGAGAAAATAATTTATATTTTCTTGCTAATCCGACAAAAATACTTTCACCGTTAATAAGCGTATAGCGTTCAATTTCCATATTCAAAAAAAATTGAAAAGTAATTCCAAGAACCGCAGCCCAAATAATCCCAAGTCCGAAGTTACTGGCGAGATATGGCCAAAGGATTAACTCACCGCTTCCGAGGCCCACTCCCAGTATTATGAAGCTCGGACCGATTAGTTTTTTCAACGGCCAGGCAGGAGGTATTTCTCGTATCGAAAGAGGAGATAACTTTGGTTTAAACATGGTACTTCAATATAAGTTTAAAATTATTGAGCAGTTATTATCAAGCGGAGCATATTAATAATTAGAAGTACCGATTGCTTCACTTATATTTTTGTAACCGTCTTTTTCAAGAAGTCTTGCTAATCCGCAATTTATATCGCCTATTAATTGGGGTCCTTTAAATATCATCCCAGTAATTAACTGAACCAACGACGCTCCTAACTTTATCTTTTGGTAAGCATCTTCGGCTGAAAAAATTCCCCCAACCCCTATTATTTTAAGTTTATCGGAATAGTTTTTGTAAGTTTTATCTATAAGTTCATTCGATAATTTTTCTGTCGGTTTACCGCTTATGCCACCCTTTATATTGTTTGGTATTTCATCTTTGATTAAATGCACATCTTTTACTTTAGTTAGATTGCCGATAATAACTCCTTCAACTTTGTGTTTGATAATAATTTCAAGAAGTTTATTAAATTCACTCCATTCAAGATTAATAGGCATTTTTATAAATAAAGGCTTATTTGCTTTAATTGATATCAATTTGGTAAGAAGCATATCAAGCCGGTCGGGAGTTGTAAAAGGCTCTCCTCCGAATGCGTTCGGACAGGAGATATTTATTGTATAGAAATCTCCGATGCCAGCTTCATTAAGTTTATTCAGACACTCATAATAATCATTTACACCGTCTTTTGTATTTGCAGCTTCTTTTGAATTAGTTTTTGCGACAGACACTGATATTGGGAAGTTATCGTTTTTAAATTCTTTCAATTTATCAATAATATTGTCCACTCCAATATTTTTAAGTCCGTAATTAACCACAATTCCATTTGATTTTGGAAGTCGATATAAACGGGGTTTAGCATTTCCGCTGTATGCTTTTAGAGTTACTGAACCTACTTGCATAAAACCAAAACCGACATCGTCTAAGATATTGACAAGGTTAGCGTCTTTATCAAATCCTTCAGACAAGCCAACGGGATTTGGGAAGGTAATACCAAAGATATTTTGCTGAAGTACTGCATTTTTATAATGAAATAATTTTCTTATTACAGATTTAGTTATCATAATTTTTCCAAGATGTTTACCTAAGAATGTAATAGAATCGTGAACCTTTTCAGCGTCGAGCTTGAAAAGCAAGGGTTTTAAAATATTTCCGTAGGTTGTTTCGAAAAAGTAGGCTTTCAGATTCATTTCGAAGTAAATTATACTCGATTTGCAAAGAATTCTCCCAGCGCTTTGAAAAAATCATTCAATCGAGAAAATATTGTAATATTTTCGCTTCCTATGTCAGCGTAGTAAACAAAGGTAAGAATTAATAAGAAGATACAAAATACGACTGTAAGTATTACCGGAATATTCTTTTTATCATAATTTCTGTTTTTAATAACTACCATAGTTTAAGTATTGATTTGTGCTACGTTTTTGTCAACTGCGTACTATTTGTATATTTAAAGATGTACTTGATTTGGGTATTCTTCGGGTATCATAATAGAGTGAAAGGGCAGGAGAGCAAGAACTAATCTTTCTTATACTCTTTTACTCCTCCACTCTTTTACTCTTATACTGTGATTCAGAAAATCTCAGAACCAATTTCGGTCAGTTTTACTTTCGATAGCGAAAAAAGAGCTGTCAGACCTCGAGCTCTTGTTTGGAACGGGAGGCTTTATGGAGTTGTGAAGGTTGGACTTCATCATAAATTCCGCCAAGGCACGACGCTATATCATGTCTTTTCAGTCGCTAGTAAAAATCTTTTTTTCAGGCTCGTCCTTAATACCGAAAATCTGCATTGGAGGCTTGAAGAGATATCGGATGGATTACCATCCTAAATTGATCTAATTGCACTAATTACTAAGCGCGTAGCGCCAAGCTCCGCTTATTTCTAAATAAATCCCAAGCACCATTTAGCCATTTTTCATTTTGGGACTTGGTTATTGATTAGGTCAATTAGAAATAAGCAGAGCTTGTCTCTGCGAGATTAGAAATTCTAATGAATAATTTATCTTTCAACCCTTCTCCCTCCACAATCATGCACATAGACCTAAACTCCTGCTTTGCAACCATTGAACAGCAGGCAAATCCCCACTTGCGTGGTAAGCCTATTGCCGTTGCCGCGTACACCACCCCCGCAGGGTGTATTCTGGCTCCATCTATTGAGGCGAAACGATACGGAATTAAAACCGGAATGAGGGTCAAAGACGGAAAAGCTCTCTATCCGAAGCTCATTGTATTGCCTCCCGACCCTTGGAAATACAGAAATGTACACCTTGGACTGCGGAGGCTTTTGTCAAATTATACTTACGAGGTTGCACCGAAAAGTATAGACGAATTTGTACTAGACTTTAAGGATTCTCCTTGCAGTGGTAAGGAGAATCCTTGTAGAAAACAGGTAGCTATGGAAATAAAAGGAAGAATTAAAAAAGAAATTGGAGAGTGGTTGACAGTGTCAGTTGGCATTGCTCCCAATAGATTCTTGGCTAAACTGGCATCACAACTTAAAAAACCTGACGGGCTCGAGGAGATAAACAAAGACAACTTCTTAAACCACTACCTTAAACTTAAACTGACAGACCTCCCTTATATAAAGGTAAGAAATGCCGTTCGTCTAAACAGTGTTGGAATTTTCAGTGTTTTGGACTTTTATCAGTCCCCAATTTGGAAGCTTAAAGCAGCTTTCAAATCAATTCTCGGTTACTACTGGTATGTCCGACTTCACGGATATGAGCTCGACGACGTTGTCTTTGGGCGGCGTAGCTACGGAAACTCGTACGCCCTGCCTGCCGGCAGACAAGCTTTCCAAACCCCAGAGCAAATTGCGCCAATTCTGACTAAGTTAGTTGAGAAGATGGGTTTCCGCCTAAGACGGGCCGGCTATAAGGCAAGCGGAGTGCACCTCGCGGTCACATTCCGCGACGGCTCCTTTTGGCACAAGGGAGTTAGTTTTCCTAAAGTCTTTTTTGATTCAAGAGATATTTATAGGCAAGCTTTTAAGATTTTATGTGCTTGTCCGTATTTAAAACCTGCCTGCCGGCAGGCAGGGCCTGTAAGAGATTTAGCGGTATCGGTTTTTAATCTTTTGAAATCCGGGGTAAGTCAACTCGAGCTTTTTGAAGATATAGAAAAACGCGAGAGTTTGGTCAAAGCCGTAGATGAAATAAATGAGCGTTGGGGAAATTTTGTCTTAACTCCGGCGAGAATGCTTTCGGCCGCCACAGCTGTCCCAGACAGAATTGCGTTCGGGAATATTAAGGAGTTGGAAGAATTTACAATACGCGACACAAATTAGTAAATTGACCTAATTAACCTAATTAAACTAATTTCTAAATAAATCCCAAATCCCAATTAATTGGTGCTTGGAGCTTAGAAATTATTTAGGTCAATTAGGCATTAGAGCAATTAGAAATTTCTAATGGTTAGGAATTTATAGTTATGTTATTCCTCCTGAAGATTGGAAAAATCGACGATATCCCCTACTGCAAATTCTTTTTCTTTTGCGAATCCGGAGTTGACTTCGAGAACATAATCAATTCCTACCAACGGTTTATAAAGAGGAAGTAAATTACTTGGCGCATCTTTTTCAGGCTTTTCTACACCCAGGTCCATCTGTACGATACGTTCGTCATTAATCCAGATAATATCCAGATCAAAAAGCATGCCTTCCATCCAAAAAGAAGGTGTGGAATCAGGAGGATTCATAATGAATAACATACCTTCATTAGTACCTAAACTTTTTCTTCCGGATAAGCCTAGTTGCCATTCGCGGGGAGTATCTGCTATATCAATAAATACTTCCTCGCGATTTATTACGACATAAGGTTTTGAGGAAACAAGATTGACTCCTGTCAGCTTCGAAAATAGCCTACCTGCAAATATGTTTTGAGAAATAACTCCAACAAGTATTATAAAAAGAGTTATCGATGCAAGAGGTATTAATACTTTTTCCGAATCATACATGTGCGGGTTAATAGCTTTGATTTAGTTCACCTTCGATGCTATCAAGTTCGCGGTCTATGTCGCTTAATTCGGTATCTTCTAAGTCTTTTTCTATTTCATCCATTTCGTCAGACGAAGATTGTTGAGTTATTCTTTGTACTTCCAGCTCATCGCTTGTAATTTTTGGTTTGAGAGACCTCATATAAAAAATTAAAGAAATTGCGACTCCTATCGCTATAGCTAAAATTATAATAAAATATCCTTCTTTTCTTTTATTTATTATTTCATCCATAATTATTCATCCCCCACTCGCAGTCCGCGGATATCTCCGATTAAATGAACTAAGATTCTATGAACTTCTATGAGCTGATTTTTAACATCCATGATTGTTTCTCTTAATATGGTAAACGTTTCCTTTGGGTCTTCCGACTCAAGTACGTCTTCTAATGAAGATTCTGCGGCGTCAAGGGAAGCTTTAGCTTCATCTAGAGCTCCCTTTGCGTCTTCTAGATCTGTCTTTATGGAAGATGTATCGGTATCTGGGTTTTCGCTTTCAAATTTAGTCAGCCTTGATTCAATTCTTTCAATTAATTTATTCAAACGCTCTATCGCTGCGTTCATTCTGCGAATCATTACTTCAAAGTATCTTCTTATTATTACTTTTCTATGTTCTACAAGATTAGCCGAAATAGTAGCATGTCTTTCGGCAATCCTTTCTTTAATTTCCTCCCGCCTTGTCTCCATTAATTCCCTTCTTTCTTCAATTCTGTTTTGTACTTCAAGTCTTTGGGAGTCAGAAGCTACATCATCCTGAGCAAACGCAGTTGATGGATAAAAATACAGACCAAGAAAAAAGAGTATAAAAAGAAATTTCTTCATTCTTTTATTTTGCGTTAGGAATAGACGTATTGTCAAGGCTATCCTTTTCACTCAATACGTAAGAATCCTCCCCCGCAGCAATTTGTTCACCGGTTTGGCGATTGAGAGTCAATAAGAATAATCCGAGCGTCAAAATAAAAATTAATCCAGGGACCAAAAGAAGTAGAATATTAGTCTTTTCTTCCAACCTGCTTTTATGGAGATGAATTGTATTAATATCCAACAATATTAGTTTACAACGTTTAGACAAGCCCATCAAACTAAATATAATACCCTCACGTTTTTAAATTTACCTATCTGGAGCTAGTTAGTTTAGAATATTGTGCCCTCGAGAGGACTCGAACCTCTACAGGGTATTACCCCACATGGTCCTAAACCATGCGCGTCTACCAATTCCGCCACGAGGGCTAAAAATTATCTAAATAAGTATCTTTTCATCCATCTTCGCCCAGACGCAGATTTTAAGTGTATTTCCGTGCTTCTCGCTTCTAACCTGTTATTATACATCTCTGAATGAACAATCTTCCATTTAGAGGTCAAACTCGACTGGTACAGAATCTATCTCGTTCATAAGAACCTGCTCCGCAGAACCTTGTGAATGAATTTTTAAATGTCGAATTTCATAGGAAATTCGTCTATATCATTCATGAAATACTCTACTTTCCATGCCCAAGTTGAGGAAGGAGGTGCGTATCGTCGTGCTATTTGATTTAAGGTTGTTGCACCCCGGTTGTAATATTTTTCCCTTAGAGTTTTGCTTACAATTTCAATTGAGTCTTCCCACGATTCAAAGCTATAATTTCCGTTTGCCCAACCATAAGCGTTGTAAGAATTTTTGGGTATTCTTTTTCCAAAAGTTGATTCAACACCGGTTATTGCCGGAACCATCCGCCAGTCCAAACCGTATTTATCAGCCCAATATACGAAATAAAAAGCTGAATCAGATAAGGGTGAATTATGGCTTTCTAAATACTTTCTTAAAATAATTACTCGGTAATCAAATTCAGCTTCATTTGAATACTTTTTGATTTGCGCAGATTCTTCAGCCACTAAGCCATCCGCCAATAATGGTTTGGCTGATAATAAAATTGCTAGTAAAATGAATAAAATTGATATTATTAACTTTTTCATAAAAACTCCCTATTTGGGTCTAAAAAAGAAGAGAGGCACCTTGCGGTGCCTCTCATAAAGAATCTTGACGCTCATCCTGCAATAAGCGGGATTTGCCTCAAAACGTAGTAGTACTATAGCATATAACTATGAGTTAGTCAAGTAAATTAATATTGCCGAATATACGTAGATGAAAATTCTCAAAATAGGATAAATAGTAGAATTATAATACTATCCCCTTTTCTGAGCGAGAATGAAGATGGAAGGACCAAAATAAATTTTTGCTAAAGGTTTTTGAAGTAATTTTTCGATAGGGAGAATGATTTCTGTCGGTATTATTCTTTTTATAAAAGCACTTCTGATATTTGAGACAGAGCGTATGTCAATTACTTCAAAGCCGTGAGTTTTTAATTTTTCTTTTATAACCTCGGGATGATAATTAAGAAAGGGTAAATTACTTTTTTTAGATTTATGAGTTTTTACATCTTTTGGAAATATATCATGAAGAAACGTAAAATTACCTTTGGCGAATTCGCTTGCAGTTGCTTTACCATGACATTTGTTGGCAAATTCAAGTATAAAATAGCCGTTCTTTTTTAATATTTTACCAATAGAATTGAAAGATTTATCTAAATTTCTTATATGATGAAGTACCCTTATGAGTATAACTAAGTCTGCCGAACTTCTTCTTAATTTATTAGGTAGGTTTTCTAAAGTTGAATGAATAATATTAACTTTTCTTTCGGGAAATCTCTTTTTAGCCAACGATAGTAGTTTTGAGGATGGGTCGGTAAGAATAATTTTTTTCGCTCTAAAAATATATGACGAAGTTAGGCGTGCAAAACCAGCACCAACTTCGACTATGCTATTAATTTCTTTGATTTTATCTAAGAAATACTTCAGTGATATTATTTCAGAGGCGTGTTCGTATTCTCTGCCTTCCCAATAATTAGGGTAGTCATATGTGTCGTATGGAGATGACATTTGTATCAAACTATATTATATAATTTTCACGGAAATATAGCCAGAATCGACACAAATGAAGACAAATTCAGTCTAAGTATGAAATCTCGTCCATATATAGAAGTACTCCTTCAGCCCAAGTTGTTGACAATGGATGTGCGTATTTTGTCATAATATCTTCTACGGTTTTGTATCCCTCGTCAATATAATAGTTTTTGAGGCCGAGCGAAACGGTTTCGATTCCTTCAGGGAGAGAATCAAATCCTAAAGTTCCCTTACTGTGAATTCCCCATCCCCAGCAATTATTGCTTCCTTCCGGAATAGCCCTGCATAAGCCTGATTCTTTTTTTGCGATGGCCGTTGTCAATCTCCAATCCAAGCCATATTTATCAGAAATTTCAATTATATATTTAGCAAATGGGTAAAGGGGAGAATCATTTTTTGAAAGATATAATTTCAAAAGTCCTTCCCTTGAGTCAGCACCCTTTACTTCTCCCGAGATTGATGGGAAAGTATCGGGAAGCGATGCGTAAACTTGTGCACCTGAATTTTGAAAATAAGAAAGGGTTTTAACTTGAGGTATTTGTTCGTCGAGATTACTCTTTTTAAGAGTAGATAAAGATATAAAGCTCGTAAGTAAAGTTATTGGGGTAACTAAAAAAAATATCATTACAAACAAAGCTTTTTTCAAAGTCGCTGGAGGATTATATTGTTTTGCATGAGTAGGTTCCATATAGCTTTTTACCTATTCAAACTTTGCGAGCACCCCTTCCAAAGCTACACAGTTGCTGGCAGGGGTGAAGCAAAGCAGTGAACAAACTTGTCTCGACTTAGAGTCGAGAATACTACGGCCTTTAGGCAGTAGTAGTTTATATTAATGAAGAATGACATAACTAAAATCACAAAGTCAAGCTTGTCCCTAGACTTTAATGATGGCAATTGTAATATCTCCCGGTTCTACATTTTTGAATATTATTTTAGGATTTACTTCCACGTCCAACCCTTTGAAATTCGATAAAATGATTTCATTAGCTTCCCAAATACTTTGCCCTTCATTTTTAATTAAGGCTATACCCAATTTTGACCCATTATTAGGGATTATTGGAGGTAACAATAATGACAAAATGTTAACAGCAATTATTTGGTTGGGATTCCCTTTTGGTTTGGACAGATTTTTAATTTCGTCATAAAAAATGTAAAAACCCCCATCCTTCCTTTTCCAGGAAAATTTATCAAATGGTTCTTTTTGATAATTGAGAATAAACGGAGTTACGGCAACAATATTATCTTTATTCCAAGCAGTTTGATAAGCAGTTTTTAATTTAGATGAAATGGAGTCTGTATCAAGATTATTTATATCGATTCCGTTCATATCGTGAGCCCACCCGGTTTCGGTTATAAAAATTGGCAAATCTTTCGTAACGCCTAAACTTTTAAGTAGTTCAAGCTCCCATTCAAATGTCGCAACTGTGCCGCGTCCCATATCATCCTGTGAACCTGAGAATCCAGGATTTGGATATGAATGAGAAACCCAACCGTCAATATTATTAAATAGCGATGGTTGAGCTTCCAGCATTCTTTTCAAATATTCAACTTCACTTAAGGTGTTTTTGCTATTGGATGCTGATGCATCAAAACCCGAAGGTAAAACAAAATAATCCCCCTCCGAGTTCTTAAGTTTTTGCGAGAAAGTATAAAGGTAATTAGCATATTCTTCAGGGTTTATCTCACCGCCCCATTCAAGAGCATGGTTGGGTTCATTTCCAATTACGACATATCTATTTTTGACAACCCAGTTTAATGAATTAAAGAATGATACCCATCCGTCAATTTCATCAAGATTAGGTTTTTTCCAGCCACCGCTTCCCTGTATTGTTGCAACTCTTATGATGGGGATAAGGTGAAGCCGACGCATATTATCAAAAACTGTCTGCCAACGACTTGTATCGCGCTCGTCTTTACGAATGACAATAGTTACATAACCCCAATCACCACCTGACGAATTAACTAATTTAGCCGCATCAGGGATGTCATTTTCATCCAAAATATGTATCCCGAAACGGTTATTTGGGGAAGATAAAGGATTTTCAATGGCATAAATGTTTTTGGGAAGAATTAAATGAAAGATGAATATAAAAAGTAAAAGGACAAGCAAGATAAATTTTCTCATGAAGTTATTTTACCATTACGGAGTTATTCACAGCTTGCGCTGAGCGTGACGAAGTGTGAGCCGCGGAGGTCTCGAACCTCCAACCTACTCCTTAAGAGGGAGTTGCTCTGCCAATTGAGCTAGCGGCCCGCGGTGCAGTATTCTTGAATTAGTCCGAATGCATTTCGCCGCCTGCGGCGGCGAGGAAGTCCCCCCGCGAAAATTCGAAAAGGCGGCGGAGCCGCACCGCTGACAATTTCAAGTTTTTCTTTGGCGGCTTAATTCTTTATCTATGGATAATTTCAAATCATCTAAAAGAGCAGAAAAACGAGATTTGCCGATTTCTGTTTTCACTCGTGTCGGAAACATCTCACTCCATACATTATACATCCTCAACCACTCTGTTGGCTTGTATTTCTCTTTTAGATGGTAAATCGTCAATTTACTTAAATTATCGGCGTCAACGATGACGGCTTCGTCGTCCTCTTTTGATTCATGTGCATCAGCGGCGCGAACAAGACGATTGACTACGTCAATTTCTTCTAGCGAGTATTCTAAACTTTTTAGAAATTCGGAAACAAAACTTACAGAATTATCATTTGCTTGTTTCTCGAATTCTAAAAGTTTATCAAAAGAAATTTTCTCATCTTTGGGTAAAACATCTCTCCAGCCAATATCGTGGATATATGCCTCACTAACGAGAAGCGGTAAATCATTTCTATCTTTACCAAGTTTTTTTACCCATTCTACAACTCGTAAAGCGTGGTTCCAATCACCGGGACGACAGCGTAAAATTTCTTGCTCCGCTTTTATTCTAAAATTTTCTTCATTGAAATTCATATCAATCAAAAAATTTCGTCTTGTTGTTCCTGTCTATCAACTCGTGAGCTTTTTTAATTTCATCCGGAGAATAAAGGTAAATGATCTTAAACTTGCCGCCAGTAGTTTTCTTGGCATAGTCGTGAGTAATTTCAAGTATGTGTACCAAGCCCCAGTATATCCATTTACCATTTCTATTTTCCACCAAGAAATTTCTTACTGGTGGCACTTTATAAATTCTGATTTCTGGTTTATTTCTAAACTCAAAAACCTTGCTACTAAAATCTTTTGTTTTATAAGGCGTTTTCAGGTGATGTTTAAGGTCAAGGGCGACAGGAAAACCATGTTCTTTCGTAAGTTGCAAGGTATCGTTGATTGTAATAATGCTTCCCATAGGATTAAAATATTTTCTTACCCCAAAATGCGAAATCGTGAATTCGTTTTTACCCCCAAAATTGAATACGAATTAGTCGCCGAGCGAAGCGAGGTGAACCAAAACTCTTTGACTTTTCCTTTCTGGTGCCCCAGGAGGGAATCGAACCCCCAACCTTCTCGTTAGAACCGAGCCGCTCTGTCCGTTGAGCTACTGGGGCCTGGAGCGGGTGATGGGAATTGAACCCACGATCTCTTCCTTGGCAAGGAAGCGTTGTACCACTCAACTACACCCGCACTTCGTTCTAATATTTAAAACTTATTTTCAGCGTTCCTAAACACTAATCTCAGAACGATTATAATGAGTGCTGAGGACAGGAGTCGAACCTGTATCTCATGTTCTTCAGACACGCGCCGTGACCACCTTGGCTACCTCAGCGTAAGTGGTCGCTGCAGGGATCGAACCTGCGACCTTTCGGATGTAAACCGAACGCTCTGACCAGCTGAGCTAAGCGACCGAGTGCGCGGGAGAGGACTTGCTGCGCATAGTATATACAATTATTTGCGACAAGGCCTATCCAAGCACGAATTAACGTGAGTGCGCGGGAGAGGACTTGAACCTCCACGCCCGAAGGCACAGCCTCCTCAAGACTGCGTGTATACCAGTTTCACCACCCGCGCGCGTTATTCGTACATGATATTTTATCAAATTTGATATACTTATGCTACCCAATTAAGGGCCGGAGTGCTGGAATTGGCAGACAGGCACGGTTCAGAACCGTGTGCTCTAACGAGCGTGGGAGTTCGACTCTCCCCTTCGGCACAATAGAATTGGTTTGTACATTTAGATTTAGAAATAATATGCATATAATATGCTAGGCGGTGAAAATATGTTAGAAATAACACGAGTAGATGTTTCAAAAGGATTAAACCAGTTTATTGAGAGAGATCAAAGATTTGGAGCTCTTCCGTCAGCACTAAAGAAAATCGCAATAAATACGGCACAAACAGTATTGGGTTATAAAGATGAAGACCTATCTTTTAGAGCCGGCGAAATAGACGCAGAAGCTATAAAAGACGGATTTGCTCATGATGAGCAAGAAGAAAGCGGTAAGCTATTAGAAAAGTATCAAACTCTTCATAATAAATTATTAGAAAGACAACCGTTTGAGGAAGTACAAAGAATCGGGTTGGGCCAACTTAGACAAATGATAGCTTCCCGAATGTCAAGGATCGCACTTGCAAAACAGTTAGGATATCAACCAGGAAAATATGCCGAAATAGTGCATATGTCTGATTTTCAGGCTGCGAATGATCTTTCTTGGCAAGCAGTAAGAGAGTTTCAAACTAAATCCTAATTTCTCGGCGGAGCCGAGTAAAAATCGCGCTTACAAAAAATAAAAAATGTGAGCGAGGTCTAAGGAGACCCCCGTGGCTCACAAATTAGATAAACCTTACCTGCATCCCTTCGGCAATCTTTGTCGTTAGTGACACTTCTTGTCCGGGAAATTTTGCTCCCATACCCCATATTTTTGCCATCTTTTTGTCTTCAGCAAAATCACTGCCAATTTTTTCTGCAGCAGCCAAAAGAGTTTGTCCTTCTTTCATAATTATCGGATGGTTATAACTTGGTTCATCATCCGGCCTGACCAAAAATAGCTGGATAAATTCCATTTTTTTCCAAATTAATTCCCTTAACCTATCAAGATTTATGTTTTTTTCTGCACTTATTGAAAGGTCAATATCTTTTTTAACTTTGCCTTTTTGAATATCTATTTTATTTACAACGAATATAGCAGGAACATATACTCTGCTTTTGGAAAAAGCATCTATGAGATTATCTATGGTTATCCTTTCTTTAATTGTAATCTCGGCATTTTTTATACCTAATTCTTGAGCTATTTCTTTTATTGTTTCTTTTGTTAATTCTTGATTTATATTCGAATGTATAATAATTCCGCCTTTTAATTTCTTTTCAATATAAACTTTTGGCGGGTTTTGATTTAAGCGAATACCGTTTTTTTCTAATGAATTTACAATTTGAAGAAAATAATCCTCATTTCCAGCGTCGCACAATAGTATTAATAAATCAGCTCCTCTTGCAACGGATAATACTTCGCGTCCTCTACCCTTGCCTTCTTCTGCTCCTTTTATAAGACCCGGAACGTCCAATATTTGAATTTTTGCGTTTTTATAATCCATCATTCCGGGAATAACAGAAACTGTAGTGAAATCATAAGGAGCAATTTTGCTGTTTGCATTTGTAAGTTTATTAAGAAGCGTTGATTTTCCGACTGAAGGTGGTCCAACTAGTACAACAGTTGCGTCCCCTTGTTTTTTAACTGAATAACCCCCTCCCCCACCCCCGCCTTTTGTATGTCTTTCAAACTGTTTATCTTTAAGCTTCGAAAGTCTGGCACGCAATCGACCTATGTGGTGTTCAGTCCCTTTGTGATAAGGAGTTTCCCGAATCTCTTTTTCAATGTTTTTAATTTGTTCTGAAATTTCAGCCATTTCGTGTATAATTCTACTAGTTTACCCTGAGCTTGTCGACGCGCGCCCGTAGCTTAATGGACAGAGTTGGTGGCTTCGGACCACTAGGTAGAGGTTCGAGTCCTCTCGGGCGCACAAATATATACTTACCCCATAATATTGATATTTTGCTTCAAATATGTTATATTGATTCATTAAAGATCTCTTAATGCTTCAAATATAAGCATGAAGACGATTGAAGATCTTTGACTTAAGGAGAGAGGCGCCGGATAGTATTGTAAACATTAGTACGCAACAAGGAGGTTGCGATGTCCAAGAAGGTAGTACTGTCACTTCCTTACGCATCATCTATGTTCGGACCGGTTGAAAGGTCTCTTGTGGAAGCAGAGGTAATCTGGGAAGGAAAAAAAACGATAAGGGTAAAGTATACATGGAAACCCTTCCCCGATCTGGAAGCTGCTGAGGTGGAACGTCTGCTTCTAAAGGACGACGATCACATAGTTGAGATAGTAGAACGCTGATAGTTTCAGTACCTTTCTCCTGACGCAAACCCCTTGATATATATTGGCTACTTTTATAGCCAATCGGACTTATTAAAGTCATCATATTCAAGGGGTTTTGTATTTTTAGTAGCTTCAAAATAAGATTGCCAGGCAACATTTAAAAGTAGTAAAATATACATGTTAAGCCGAGGTGGTGGAATGGTAGACACGATGGCCTTAAGAGCCCTTGGAAGATTTCTTCCGTGGAGGTTCGAATCCTCTCCTCGGCACTTGCTACATAGCGAGTGATTAAGTACATTTAAAATAGTGAGTAATTGTCTAAGGATTATTGCATTGACAATATGGTGGTGCGAAGGAACTAAATTGAGAAAAGATAAGAGATGGAAGAATTCTTATGTTTACGCTATAGAAGTAATTAATTCAGATCCAAATATAATAAAGATATTTAAAGACTTTCTAAGGAGAGACTTAAAAGTTCCCAATTCAAAACTAAAGGGTCAAATTCAAATCCACAAAGGAGATAATCTAAATAAAATTGAAAATTATTGGTCAAAAATATTAAAACTACCAAAATCGCAATTCAATAAAACTATAATTAGACCTAATGGTAAAAGAATTAGAAAGAATAATGGCACATTCAAGCTAAGAGTTTATGATAAAAAACTTTTTCTGAGATTAGAAAATATGAAGAAGAATGAATTGTCTTTATTAGACTTTTAAAAACGGAGAGTAGCGCAGCTGGTAGCGCGCCTCGTTTGGGACGAGGAGGTCCCGGGTTCGAATCCCGGCTCTCCGACTAAATTAGATTGAAATATTAAGCGGGATAGAAAATTAATAATTTATATCCCTTAGATCAATTTGTTGCTCATCAACAAGTTGATTCACAAGTCTTGATCTGCGGGATTAGTTGAGCGGTTCAACATTTGCTTTCCAAGCAAAAAAGACGGGTTCGACTCCCGTATCCCGCTCCTTTTATGGCAAAAGTAAATTGGAAAAAAATACACAGATTTCAAGAAACGATTGATTGGTGTGGACCAGCTGTAATTCAAATGGTATTGCTTGCTGGCGGAATTAATAATTCACAAAAAGAAATAGCAAAGGATGTTACGAATAAATGGTGGGGAACTGGTCAAAATATCATGATGGCATACCTTAGCCGTCACTTTAAGCTTGTAAATTTTAAATTAAACGCCACCTTGAAAGATATTAAATATCATCTTAAGAAAGGTCATGTAATTGTCGTAAATTGGTGGGACGATACCGACGACAATTTACCCGACGGGCATTACACCATTGTCGCTGATTATATTAAAAATAACAGAAAAATTATTATGGTAGACCCTTCAAATTCAAGAAAAGGTATATGGAAAATGGATTTTAAAGAATTTAATAACCGTTGGTATGATTATTTAGACGTTCATGGAAATACGTGGGTTGACGGCTGGATGTTATGGGTTGACCCGAAGAGAATTGTAAGCGTAAGCGGCAGAATGTAACTATTCAAACTTTGCGAGCACCACTGCATTTATGCCGTGTGTGAAGCAAAGCAGTGAACAAACTTGTCTCGACTTAGAGTCGAGAATAGTACGGCCTTTAGGCCGTAGTAGTTTATTTTTTACTGCCTACAATAATAATAATATCGAAGCTTGAATCTTCATCAAGCGTAGTTTCAGATAAAGTCACTTTGTAATCTTCCGAAAGGGGTTCCTCTATTTTAGTGAAAATTCCCCTCGGAAGGCCGCCTTTTAAGCTGACTTCTGTATTTTCGTAGTCATATGATTCTGCGTTTCCGGTATCAATGCTGGAAAATTCTAAATCCGACAATAAACTCTCAGCATTTCCTGCCTCACCCGGGACACCTGAACCATTTAAAATACTTACGCTATATTCCGAAAAATCAATTTCTTCAGTTACCGGTTCTTCTGTGGGTTCGGGGGTTACGACTGTTTCTGTAGATGTTGATGGTTGTGTTGGTTTTTCCGGGGTTGAAGATACTTTGGAACGGTAATAATAGAAACCTCCTGCGATAATTCCTAAAATGATTGCAATTACGATAATTACGATAAATATTTTTGCTTTAGAACCTTTTTCACTTCCCGACTCTGTTTCTAATTCCGGGGAAACGCTTTTTAACCATTTCTTAGCCTCATCAGAAGAAACTGCTGATTTATTGGATTCGGCGTCTTGAGTAGCCTCTGGTGCTTCATTATCTTCTGTTTTTACATCTGTTGCCTCTTCAACCTCTTCTTTATCTTCGCTTACGCTTTCCACATCAGCTTCATCTTTAGTTTCAACTTCGCTCTCATCCTCGCCGGTAACTGGAGTTTCTGTAACTTTTTTATCTCGAAGAGACAAGCTCTGCTTATCGGAGTCTAATTGAGAAAATGAAGATATGCCTTCCGTTGGTTTTTTAGTAGTTTTTACTTCTATAACTGCCTCTTCGCTTTCATTCTCATCTTTAGCAACTTCTATTTCTTTTCTCTCTTTTGCCTTTTTAACTCTAGCAGCCATTTTTTTGTTTCAATACATTGTGAAACAATATTGGTTAATTTGTCAATATATTAACAATTATACATTCAATAACTTGTGCCAAATCAATAACATTGGTGAGTTTAAGTTAGGATTTATTCCTACTAATAACCACCTTAAGGTAAAATATAAACTTGTCATTATAATAGCAACAGTGGAAGCGTAGACTGTTTTAATTAACCAATATTGTATTTTTTTTGAGATTAATTGATTACTATTATGATTACTTTTATTAAACCAATTAATCCATTTTTTAATAAATAATTTCTCTAAATAATTCTCAGCGTTATATTTAATGGTGAAATTTACTTCATTTATTGAATTATTAAATAATTTTAGAAGTTGTGTTCGTTTAGGAAATGCATGATACATTATTGGTGTCCAGATATATGTAGTTGAAATCTGACTGATTATCGGCCAAATAAAAGAGAAGGTTATTAATGAATAAGCAAATAATTTCTCATCAATCGTATTAGCAAATACTAATTTATCTCCTGCTGTAAATAAGCTGTAACTTAATACTGAATAAAACCAGTTTAGTAAAACTTTATATTTATTTTTAATATTTTCATCGGTATTTACACCATCTCTCACCAATTGAGCTAATTGATAAGCAAAGTAAACTTCGAATACAGATCTTGTAAATGATAAATCAATTTGAATATTTATTCCGATGAATATCTCGCTTAAAACCAACGAGATGGGGGTAGCGAATAATCCAATTAGCGGTTGTTCTATAAAAACAAAAAAGCGTCTGTCTACGTTTTCAAATGATTTTTTAAGAGGAATTATTGGTATTAGATATCCCAAGAATTTAAGGAGCTTATTCATTAATTATTAAAGTATAGAAGATAATTCAGAAAGACTTTTAATTGAATATTTGTTTTTTCTTTTAAGTCGTTCAATATGGTATGCTTTTATACCTAAGCTTTTAGGAACTAAGTAATCCATATGATAATCATCACCAATATGTATTATTTCGTCGGCTGTCGCGTCTAACTTTCTTAACATTTTGGTAAAAGAGTCCCTATTTTTCATAGATATATTAAAATCACTCGGTGTAGAAAATATTTCATAGAAATATTTAACAATATGGTCGTTGGATAATTTTATATCCAACATCCTCCGCTCCGTACTGGTTAAAAGAATTAGTTTGTATTTTTTGTAATTATTTTTAATAAATTTATACGCATCAGGGTATACAAAAAAGTGTTTTTTCATTCTTTTCAAAAGTTTTTCCCAGTCATTGGAGTTTAATTTATGTCTTTTTAACCAATAGACGACATCTGTGAAGTTGCCTATTTTTTCGATAAAGAGAGCAGAATACATAGCTGCATAAGTTATTTTTTTAGCTTCTTCCAGGGTAACTTTATGAGCTTCCGAATAAAGTTTTGGGATTTCTTCGTTCCAAAGCATTTTATCATAGGCAGAATTTGTAACAGTTCCGTCTAAGTCTAGAGATATGTATTTAACTTCGGAAGAAACTGACTTGTCTATTTTATTCATAATTAAAAATAAATTAAGAATTATGTATTAGATAATAATCATTGATAAGAGATGTTTTACAAAGTAAATTATTACAATCTAAACGCTTTTCGATAAATCTATATATGCGACTTAAATTAATTTCTTCGTAATTATTGCTCTTTATTTTATCTGCGAATAAAAAGTGAATGAGATTATTCAAGTCATCTTTATTTACAATAAAATTACTTTTTTTAGTCATTACTTGTATTTTTTTGTCAGAAGGGATAATTATTTTTGACTTTGGAATATTTTCGTCAAAATACTTTTTATTTATATGTTTTTTAATTAAGCTTAAGGGATTATTTGAATTAGGATGAATTATTAAAAGCTTTCCGTCTTTTTTTAATTTACTTAGACATAATTTAATAATCAGTTTTTTGTTTTCTTCATTAAAACCCGCTAAAAGGTGTATACAGCATATTAAATCGAACTTTCGTTTTGATTTCTGTAAGAAATCATATGCATCAGAGTGAATTGATTTAAACCAATTGCAGTCCGGAATAAATAATTTTGCCTGCCTGATTTGTTTTATTGAGGAATCTACAAGAACTATTCTAGTTTTTAACTTTAAGTTATTTGTTATTCCGTTTTTAAATTTAAGCCAGATTAAACCTGAACCTCCTCCAAGGTCGAGAATCTTATAAGATTTTTTAGATTTACTTTCATTGTTGATTAGCGTTAGTAAATAATCTGAAATATCTTTCTTTTCAGAACTTGAATTTTCGTATAACGAAAATCCTCGCAAAGCTGATTCTTTGTGATAAATGCTTTTATATGTGTTCTTTTTCATATATTTGCGTAAAGGATAAGTTTAAAGGAAAACATCCACCCTGTCAACATTATGGGGTATTAATAGTGATTTAGGAGTTTTATGAACTTTTGGTTTGAAGTTAGGGGTGAGTGACGGGGATCGAACCCGCAACCTCTTCCTCCACAGGGAAGCGCTCTACCATTGAGCTACACCCACCTCGTCGCATACTATTTTATCAAAAATTGAGGATATTGACCAATAATAATATAATATAACCCATAATGTCCTGGTTAAGTGCGGAAGATATACATGATAGCGGTCCTTCTCCTGACGAACAAAACCGTGAATTTGTGGAAAAACACGGAGAACTCGGTGCTTTAGTGTTAAATGCATTTGAGAATGTAAATCCAGCAGGTCTTGACTGGATTGAAGGTGATGAATATCTTTATGAAGTCGGTAAGTTTATTGAAGAAGTCTCAAATAAAGATTTATCTGAAATTCCGGTTGAAGAAGTGGAAGAAATTGTAAAACGTTCTTTTCATCCTTTGACAGTTGCTAGTGGGCGAATAAGACCGGAATCAATTAAAATAATTGCCAGAGGTATTTCGGGATATTTTAGGCCACCAACAGATATTTAAATTATGGAGTTATTTCCTCGTAAGATTGTATGTTTTTAGGGTAATAGAGAAAACAGACGGGTTCGATCCCCGTCACACACACCAAGTTTTTTTGCCCTCAAGATTATATATCAAATTATTACATCCCAAGACTGAGTTCGAACCTAGCTGAAAATTATTTTTTTACAAAATAGCTTCCAATTGCCAACACGTCGATTCCTGAGGTCAGGAAGGAATTAACTGCATCTTGGGGAGTGTTTACGATAGGTTTTCCTTTAATGTTGAGTGAGGTGTTTAGCAATATGGGAATACCTGTTAGCTTCCCAAACTCGTTTAGTAATCTCCAATATCGGGGGTTTTGATCCTTAGATACCGTCTGAATTCTGGCAGTGCCGTCAACGTGGGTAATTGCTGGTAAATCCTTTCGATATTTCTTTTCAACGTTGTATGTTAGTAGCATGTATGGGGAGGGTTTCCTGCAATCAAAATACATTGACGCTGACTCTTCCAAAACCGATGGAGCAAATGGCCTAAAAGACTCTCTGAACTTGACTTTACTATTGAGTTTATCCTTCATGGTTGGGTCACGTGGATCCACTAATATGCTCCTGTTGCCTAGGGCCCTTGGCCCAAATTCTGATCTTCCTTGAAACCAGGCCACGATTTTACCGCCAGCGATTTCCTTAGCCACCAATTTTTCTATATACTTCGGCCTGATAAACTTAAGCTTGTTTTTTATTAGACACTGCTCAATTTCAGTATCAGAGTATTCAGGGCCAAGATAAACGATGTCATCAATATGAAAAAGATTTTGCTGATGTTCAGAGTTAGAAGTAAATAAAGCAGCTCCTAGTGCCGATCCATCGTCGGTTGAAGCCGGCTGAATAAACAAACGAGATGGTTTAAGCTCCTTCAGAACCCTTCCGTTGGTTACACTATTCAACGCAACTCCACCGGCTAAACATAAACCCTTTTGGCCCGTCAATTCCATTGCGTACTTGGCGCAGTGCAAAACAGCTTCCTCAGTAATATGCTGTAAGAAAGCAGCAATATTTTTAAGTCTCGTTGTTATCTCTGAACTAGGAATTCTTCTTGGTCCGAAAGTCCTTTCAAACTTTTTAGATACATCTGAGCCCGCCCCTAGATGAAATGAAAAATACGAAAGATCCAGCTCAAATTTCCCATCAGGAAGCAACTTCACAATATTCTTATATTGCTTATAAACTCTCCAATCGCCATAAGGTGCAAGCCCCATAACTTTACCTTCGCCTGAATTTCTCTCAAACCCCAAATAGGCTGTTAACGAAGAGTACAAATATCCCAAAGAATGAGGATAACTGGTCAAAGTAACAATCTTTTTCAGATTTCCACCCTTTCCCAAGTAAATACATGTACTTGGGCTTTCCCCCCTCGCATCTATAGTCAATACGGCAGCAGAATCAAAATTAGATGGAAAAAAAGCCGAGGCAGCATGTCCATGGTGGTGGTCAATATACTTTATCTTTCCGGAATAACCCATGGACCGAAGTTTCGACTCACCATCCTTCCATTTACCTAACAAGTACGGGAGCAAAGTCTTCGTTGCGTTCACAGATGCAGGAAAATACTCCAAGGTAAATTTACCTATTAACATTGCCAACGCGAGCGGATAGTTAAAAGGTATAGCTACCAAATCAACCTCTTTAATCGTTATGCCCGCTCGCCCTAAACAAAAATCAATTGCATCTTTTGGAAACTCCTTACTGTGCTTCTTTCTATCAAATCTCTCTTGGGCACAAGCAGCTATTACCCCGCCGTCATTAACAATAGCTGCTGTTGTATCGTGACCGGACGTTTTTATTCCCAGAACATACATTACTTTGTTACCTCCTCTACAATTTGTTGAGATATATGTTCCAAATCGCCTGTTACATCTATAGCTTTGTGTGGAATATTCGTAATTAAATCTCTTATTGTTTCCGCTCTTTTACCCGCCAGTTCATCATTATCCTGGCTAGGAACAGGTAAGGAATCGGAAACAAATAGCGACAAACATGCCCTTATATTCGCCGTTATGTTCTCATACATCAAATAGGAAAGAGTAAAGTCGTTTATCACCTCAGCGGAAAAACCCAGACTACTGAAGTGCGGAAAGACATACAATACTTTCTTCATTTGGACAGGGTAAGCAGGCAAATGTTTAGGAGTGTAATACAATTTTGACGTGCTTTTGCTATTTTCTAATCTCAGGCTGTCAATATTGGCTGAAATGTGGCCACTCATCGCAGCATCTCTCCTTAATGAAATTATGTCCGTTCCGCCCGAAATAACGCCTTGACGAACATCCACAAGACTTTTCTCGTCGGATATAAATTCAGCGCCTAAATCAAAGTGGAGTTTGGCAGAATTTGTTGATTTGCCACACTTGGTACCTCCAATAATAAAAATCGTCCACCCATTCAGACTTAAAGAAGCCGCATGTAATCCCAACATACCCTTTTCTTCGTACAACCTTTCAAATATTGGTAGTAATGCAAAAACAAACTGACCGGGAGGTACTTTAGAAGTTGTTAGCTGAATTAACCTTGGGGATAACTGTTGTATAGTGGCATTCCCAGGTTCATCCGAAATATTATGAGTTATCGTAAAGTCCGATTCTGTTTCACCTCTTTCAAGAGTAACTTTCAGACAAGGTATGTGATTTCTGGGCAGTGGATCATTTTGGAAATAATCAACTACCTGACGATCAGGAGTCTCCAGGAGAATTGATACACCGCATGATTTAATAAATAGCTTATTTACCAATTGATTGTTCATAAATATTAATAAATTGAGTAACTCTGCTTTTCCAGGTAAATTTATCTTTCATAAGGTCTACCAATTTTTCACTTATCGTTAATGAACCAGCTTCATCTGCTAGTAAATCGATTACTTTTTGAGAAAAGTTATCGTTACTTCGGCTCAAAATTAACTTTTCGAAACCTTCACCTTTTAGCATCTTGGCTACTCCTCCTATATCATTTAAAACCGGCAGACAGCCATTGGACATGGCTTCGAGAGCGGTTGTTGCAAATGGTTCATTCCATACGGAAGGCATCAAAAATATATCCGAAGCGGAGTAATAGTCAGTCATTTTGTCTTGAGGAATTAAACCAGTGAACCTATATAGTTTCTGGTCTATATTTAATCTTGCCAATGCCAGCTGTGTTTCATTTCTTTGTGGGCCATCGCCAACAATCAGCAATCTGGCCTCGTTATTATTTCGATAAACCTCGCTAAGTATTTTCGGCACTAAAAGTACACCCTTTTCAGCTACCAACCTTCCTGCAAAGAGTAAGATTTTATCCTTTTCAGAAAAACCCAGATTCGAGCGAACTACACTCCTCTTACCTGAATCTGGCTTAAATTTATTAACGTCAACCCCAGGATAGGTAACAGCTATAGACTTCCTGGAAAAGCGAGTGAGTCTCAATATGTCGTCAAGAATTGCCTCACTAGCGGAGGTGACTAATGTGGCTTCATCGGCGTATTTGAAAAAATACTCCATATCCGGATGTCCAGCCGACTCATATGTTTCTGTCCCATGGCAAGTGGACACGAATTTAATGCCGGTAAGGTCTTTAAATAAAGAGGCAATTAGAGTTGAAAATAGTAAATGCTGAACATGAAGCAAGTCAAAGTGATAAATATCATTCGCCCCTAATAGGGCGATTAAATACTTGTTAATTGTGTTGGCAAAACTTATTTTGTCAGATAGACAGTTAGTCCAACTTCCGTAAGGAGGAGTATCAACCTCGATTAAACGAAAATTATGAATAGTTTTTGAATTGTCTTTGTTGGCTATAACAGTAACATCAACTCCTCTATTCTGGAGCTCCTCTGCGATTTGCCAAACGAATCTACAACTACCACTCGCCTTTGAGACGGGCATATTGAATAATAATATTGCCAATCTCATAAATTAAAGGTCGTTATAAGTGTATTCCTTCTCGAATTCTCTTATAAAATTTTCCAGTTTTAACCGTCTCCGTCTCGCTACCTTTTTAGTCAATGAAAAATACATTTTTTCTCTCCTGCTAACATCTTTACTTGTAGTTTTGCAATATTCGAGGGTACTCTCAAGTGAGCGAGCCTTCTTACCAGAATATGTGAACATCCTCCAAACATTAATCAAACCTATTGAGTCTAGGACGTCTGCGTCGTTAAGGATTTTTGTCTCTGTTAAAACGAGTTTGGGATTTTGCGATTCTCTAATGATGTCGCTCACCAATTGAACGCTCTTGTCAGGGACGACCCCTGTTATATAGGTACCAACTATCCTAGCTCCGATCTCCTCATGAGATTCCGGATCTTTAGAACGGTCACCCTGGAGTGTACCGTCAGGTTCAATGTGAACAACTTTACCTATGTCATGGAATAAAGCTGCTACAAAGAGCTCTAGCTTTCTTATCTGTTTACCCCTCAATTCCGGAGTGGACAATATTTTTTCACAAGCTTTCATCGTCCTTACGCCATGGATATATCTATAATTCACACCTCCTGCTAACTCATTAGACTCCCTAAAGGCCTTGTCTAGAATTGCCTCGCATTTAACTATTATTTTTTGCATATTTTCTCCAGACTTTGCCTATTTTATCAGGAATAGCCCCATTTGGGGAGTTCTTTAACAACTTTCCTACTACCCAATACTCTCTAACAATCTCTTCCATTGATTTATCCCTTAACTGCGATCCTAACCAACTCCATAGGAATTTTCCATATTTTTTCAAAATAACCCGGTTGTTTCTCACCAGCATTCGACTCGTATCAATGTTATTTCTGTTGACAGACGCTCCCTCAAAGTGATGGACATATACATCTGAGGTTCTAATGATTTTGTACCCTACGATTCCCAACCTCCAGCAACGCTCAATATCCTCAGTACCATACGCTTTCATATTAGGATCCACGAAACCTCCCAGCTTTTTCCATATGGATGTTTCAGTTAAAAAGCAAAAACCGGCGATGAAATCGGGTGGGGACTCGATAATCGCATCCTTCAATTTATTTGTAACCCTAAAATCTTCCCCGAATTCCTCAAGTGTCTTGCCCTTCGTAAACTTTCTCGCCATTCCAAATGGGTCTACGTCGCCACCCCATTCATTTTTCACTTGCTCCCAAGCCTCCCTGCTACTTAAATTTTTGTCGGAAGGATAAGTTGTTCTTGACCCCCATTTCACCGGAGCAGCAATTTTAATATTTTTGTTGCCTCTTAGCTTCGTTAGCAACTTATCCAGCCAGAAATCGGTGACCAAAATATCGTCATTACATGAACAAAGATAAGGAGTTCCAATTTTCTGAAAAGCTTGACCCTGGGCTTCAATATACCCCATATTCTTATTGTTTCGGATAAATCCAATGCCTTCGTTTTTTAAATAGTCACCAGTTTCTCTGGTAGACCCATTGTCTACAACCAAAATCTCATAATTAACATTAGTTTGGGCTTTCCTTATAGAATTTATTGTAGCCTTAAGAAAGGGTAATGAATTATGCGTAACTATCAATATTGTAGCTTCAGATTTCATACTATAACCCTGATGGCAGGGCTAATTCAGGAAATAGGACTTTGGTTGTTCTTTCCAGATCAATCATACTATCAGGTGAATGCGCTACATTTCTTATAAAATCGTCGGCAAATTTTCCCCTAATGCCGGTTGGTTGTCTATCTCCTAAAGTTGTTTGTCCGATATACTCCCTTGCCTTCTGTAGCGCACCCTGGCCAAGTAGCAGGAGAGCCTCGCACGGACCAGAAATCAAATGGGAAACGATTCTGGGAATAAGCCAATCGTTTCTAATATCAGGATATATTTCGGAAACTTTCTCCGGTGTTAAAACAAACCTTCGTCTTGAAGCTAAATCCAATCCCATTTCTCTCAGCTCTTTGATCATTTTAACCTGAAGTAGTTTCTCAAGACCGTCCGGTTTCAACATTATTACAGTAAAATCCGGCGAATTTTCCTCAAACCACCTCTTAAATAACTCTCGTGCATCCATAACTCTTCCCGGGAATAGGGAGTCTATCACTCCCAGCCCATGAAGAATTTCAGCCGCTTGGTCATATTTCTGAGATTTAACAATCTTTTCTGCATCTGGTCTTATTCTATGGTAAGGCACCCCCGAAATTTTGTTGCTGGATCGGGCAAGTTTAGCCAAAGTGGAGTCCGGCAAGTCTGCGTTTAGTTGCACAAATAAACGAACGGCGCTCAAAATTCTGTCTGCAGGAAACATTTCATACTCATTAGATACCCGAAGTGACCTCTCTTTAACATCTCTTTTACCGTCTAACGGGTCATTTATCTCGTCAATATTCCACCTCGTCTTACCTCCTGAAATGGGTAGGGACATGCTGTTTACCCGTAAATCAGAACTGAATGCGTCCAGACGCAACATTTCCGAATAATTGGCCCTGCCATCATGCGACAAAGGCTCAGCTATCATTGAACCAACTTCCACTTCAACCTCTGGCAACTCTGGTAGCCTGTACTTGAAAACGGCAGATCCTTTTCTTGGCTTTCTATCAACGGTTATAGCACCCTTTTTTTGTAAGTCGCCATGAAGTAGATGAATGTTCCCAAATACAAAAATATCCAAGTCATTTGGTTTAAATTCAGTTCCGTTGACATAGTTCCAAATGATATCTCTAACTGCACCACCTTTAAGGATTGCCTTTAATCCGAGTCTATTCACTGACTCAGCAACAAAGCCTAACGCCCGTTCCAGTTTGGGGTCGGTAAGAGCCAATTCTCTTTCGTTCTCTCCCTCGAACTCACGCCTAATCATAATACTATGGGTATTATACTACTTTTGACTGACTTTTCAAAGTTTTTGGTTCGTATTTAGCCAGACCATGCCGAAAAACATAAATCATCAACAAATAATAAAACCAGATTTTAAGATAATAGGAAGAAAAAGCAATCTAGGAGATATACCGATTAACACGATATTCGGATTACAAGGAGAGACTGGAATGGATAACTATCTGAAAATTATTGAATAGAACTGCACTGCTTTTGATAATACTGGTCTTCTTTTATATCTTGCAAAAGTTTGTTTTCTAAACCTTGCCATGAGCATTCATTCGTTTGCTCATTAGTCAAATTGTTTTTCTTCTGTAATTCAACACAAGCTTGAGCAGATTCATTGCCTCGTTGACCAGTAAGTATTAGGATTTCAAGGGTTGGGTTTTTACTTGCATCTTCACGAAGTCTTGCATAAATGGATCGCTGTTCTTCCTGATTAAGCGAGAGAATAAATGCATGCTGTGCTGAAAAAGCTTTAGCTTCCTTCTCATAGCAACCGTATTCCGTTTTATTGATCACTTGATCAATATATTGTCCCGCATGAACTATTTCGTGTGCCAATAATGTAGCTAGAGTCAAATCGTCAAAATCCTTATAGGAAGGATTTACTAATATCTTTAAGTCTTGAAGTTCCTTTTGGTTGCTCTCGGAAGGGTATAGGAAATAAGCCTCAATGCTTTTGTCATCTGCATCGGTATACTGTATATCCAGACAGTTCCGGAAATTAAAGATGGTTTGCCAAAGAGTATTCCTTCCAGTGTTATCCACTCCCATTCTTTGTGCAATTAAATCCAAAGAACGATTAAATTCATTTGGCATTGAGTAGGGGGTAGCCTTATTGCATCTGTAGTTATTTGCGTCATACATTCCAAGAATTAAATATGAAGCGATACTAATAAACCAACAAACAACAAGAAATATGCTGACCATCCTGAATCTCTTTTTCCAGAAAGTAAACAAGGACACAATTAGTGTAAAGATGCCCCATAGAACGACCATTCTTACCATGTTTTGCCCACCAATCGCAGCTCTCTGCTCATAAAGTAATCCATTAGCAATGGTCATAAATGGAAACATTGCAATTCCAAAAATAATTCCAATTACCCCTGTTATAAGAAGTCTTGATACTATTCTCTTTAATGAAAGATTGTATTTAGGTTTTAGTGACTGAGGCTTTTTTTATATCCTTTTTTCTTGCCTTATCTATAATAAAAAACAAAACAGCAAGAGCAAAGGAAACTATTCCAACCACAACGGATGTTCCAAATAGATTTCCCCAAGGATTACCCGCTTGAAGATGATATTCGGGAGGAGCTATAAATTGTCCAATAGTAAAAGCAGCGATGCACACAAGCCACAAACACAAGAAGACCCATTTCAATGCTCTTATCACCTTAACCAATTATATTCCAAAAAAGGAATTTCTGTATATATTATCTAAAGATAATTAAGGGAATAATAAAAAACAGGGAATGCTAAAAATGGCATAAAAGCACTCGTATAATACCAAAAATCATGTTTCATCAAGCTTGGTTCTGTTTTTCTCCCGTGCTTAATGTCCCAAATCAAGTCCGGTAGTCTACCACCCATAATCATTGCTGCCGAAATAGCTACCCCCATATTGAAGAAGCGAAATAATAGGTAATAAAAGACAACAAATATTATTAAAGCAAGTAGAGTAGTTAGCTTGTCAACCTTTTTATATCTAATAGTTTCCTTTTTAATAAAGTCGCTACCATCCTTTGCTAATTTATCCATTGTGGGATTTGTATATAAACCACTTACAAAAAAACCTAAAATATTGATGCTTAAATACATCAAAATAAAATAGAAGACCACCGTTTTTATTATTTGGATTATCATTTTTAAAAGATAAAAACCAAAATGGTATTAACAACCATCATAATGACGAAGGCGACGATAAAAGATAAGATTGAGTTCTTATATTTACGCTTCAATACCTTAGTAAAGGCAAAAATAAACCCAAACAAGAAAAACGCAGCGATGAACCATATGATTTTACCTAGCGAGGTTATGGTTCCTTTATCCATTTGATTGCCAAAATAGGCAAAGATTCCGTTTCCGATTAATAACCAGATAAGATGATTGATTAAATCTTGCTTGAAGGGAAGTTGCTCTTTATTAGCATTCTCCATAAGTAATAATAGCACTTAATTTAATAAATTCGCTTTTATGAGGGGGTAAGGAGAAGTAACTACTTCACTTTAGTAAATGCTATAGTCACTTGCATTAGCATATGCAAACTGCGATTGAAAGCGGGGATAAGCCCTTTGAAGGCTATTAATTGTTTTAAAATAAAGTTCAAGATAAATTGCGTTATCCACCCAAATATTATTAAAATAATAATGAACTACTTGTTTTCTTAACATACAAGCTAACGTTAGCTTGTATGTCCTGGTTTTAAAACCAGTTCATAAAAGCTATGTCAAACGTTGAAACAAAAAAGGAGTTGTCGGGAGATCTACGTGATGAACTACTCAGAGCATTGAAAGCCCGTTTTGAGAAGAACATGAACCGCCATAAAGGTCTTGAATGGGTTAAAGTAAAAGCAAAGCTGGAAGCTAATACTGAAAAACTGTGGTCACTCAATGAAATGGAAAGAACTGGCGGTGAACCGGATGTTGTTGGTCATGATAAAAAGACGGGTGAATACATTTTTTATGATTGCTGCGCGGAAAGCCCTTATGGCCGCAGAAATGTTTGTTACGATAATGAAGCTCTGGAGTCAAGGAAAGAACATAAACCGGAAAATAGCGCTACAGAGATGGCATCTGACATGGGCATTGAGCTTTTAACGGAAAAGGAGTATCGGGAGTTGCAGAAACTTGGTAATTTCGATGCGAAAACATCGAGCTGGGTGAAAACACCGATCAGTATTAGAAAACTCGGCGGCGCTCTCTTTGCTGATCGCCGCTACGGCAATGTCTTCGTGTATCACAACAGTGCACCCTCTTACTATGGCGTTAGGGCATTCCGTGGCTTGCTAAGGGTCTAAAGTGGCGTGTAATCATTACACAAACTACAAAGAAGCGAAGGAGGATGACATATCAGAATCCAATTCATCCCACGAGCTAACGCTCGGGGTCTTCTTGGGTTCTGTTATAATAGGTACGGACATCGTTCGGTAGGTTACCCATTGCCGGCAGTTAGGGAAAAGTTTCAAAATCTTCCCTAGCATTGTAAACTCCACATATACTCATATTATTTGAGTTTGCAACTTTTAAGGTATGATTATGTGCCTAAAATGATATTTTAAAAATGCAGACAAAAGTATTTTGGGCATAGATAATAATAAACGAAGTTTGAAAGCTATGCTTATAGATAGAGTTGAAGTTATCTTTAAAGGAGGCCATGGAGGAGCCGGAGTTGTTTCTTTTGGGAAAATGATGCGTTCTGGGCCGGACGGAGGAAACGGAGGCCGAGGGGGAGATCTTTACGTAAAAGCCAGTTCAGATATTACCCTTCTTAATCAATTTAGCCATAAAACAGAGTTTAGAGCGAAAAACGGATATCAAGGGGGTAAAAAAAATAAAACCGGTAAAGATGGAGAGGATCTTGTAATCTTTTTGCCTGTAGGTACAAACCTTATTGATGAAAAAACAGGTGAGACAGTTTTAGAATTAAACGAGGTTGGTGAAAGAAAACTTTTGTGTGCTGGGGGTAAAGGAGGCCGAGGTAATCGCGAATTTAGAAGTCCTACAAATCAGGCTCCTGAAAATTTCCAGACGGGGCTTTACGGAGAAGCAAAAAAACTAATTCTATCTCTTAAATTAATTGCCGATTTTGGTTTGGTTGGCCTTCCTAATGTTGGCAAGACCAGTCTTATTAATGAACTTACACGAGCTCATGCCAAAACTGCTAATTATCCGTTTACCACCCTTTCACCAAATTTGGGCGTCTATAGGGGTAAGATCCTGGCCGATATTCCAGGATTAATTGAAGGCGCTTCGGAAGGGCGCGGTTTAGGGATTTCTTTTTTAAAACACATAGAAAAGGTTGAAATAATTTTGCACTGCATTTCTTCTGAATCTTCCAACGTTATTAAGGACTACGAAACAGTGAGAAGCGAGATGCAGAAATTCAATCAGAAGCTGACAGAGAAACCGGAAATAGTTATTATAACAAAAAGCGATATTACCTCCGAGGAATATATAACAAAATCTGTAAAGAAATTGAGAACAAAGTCAAAAAATGTATTAGCCGTTTCAATTCACGATTGGGATAGTTTAGAAAAACTTAAAACCCTTATGAGCGCTCAGATCTAAAGGTTACTTCACTTCCGGTGGCGCTTTCTTTCTAAATGCGAAAGATATTTTTTCCTCAGCCTTAAGTTTTCAGGCGTTATTTCTAAAAGCTCATCAGCTTCCAGAAAGTCCAAGGACTGTTCAAGAGATAGTTTAGTGGGAGGAGTTAGCTGAATTATGCCGTCCGAGGCTTTGCTTCTCATATTGGTTAATTTCTTTCCCTTACAGACGTTTATTTCAATGTCATCATCTTTTGCATTTTGACCGATTATCATTCCTTCATAAACTTTATCACCTGGATTAATAAACGTAATTCCGCGTCCCTGTGCGTTTTGAAGTCCGTAGGCGAGAGCTTCACCGTCGGATTGTGAGATTAAAACACCGCGTCTGAGTTTAGGAATCTTGCGCCCGATGGGTTCAAAACCGATAACCCGGGAATTTATTACGGCAGTTCCTTTTGTAAGGCTTAAAAGTAGGCTTCTAAGACCGATAATTGCGCGAGTCGGAATGAGGTATACGAATTCAACCTCTGTATCTGTAATCGTGTTCATCTTAACCAACTTTCCAAATCTTTTTCCAAGTTCCTGGGTTATCGCTCCAACATGTCTTTCCGAAACTATAATTTCTACCTCTTCAACAGGTTCTTTAAGAACTCCATCAATATTTTTGATTATAACTTCCGGTTTGCCTACCTCCATCTCATATCCCTCGCGTCGCATTGTTTCAAGAAGGATTGCCAAATGTAATTCTCCCCTTCCGGAGATTTTAAATTTTGCGTTTTGACTTTGTTCTACTTTTAAGCTCAAATTAGTTTCGATTTCTTTGTTAAGCCTCTCTCCAATTTGTCTTATAGTTGAGAATTTCCCTTCGCGACCAGTAAATGGAGAAGTATTTGCGGAAAGTGTAATATGTAAAGTCGGTTCGGAAATAAATATTTTGGCAAGAGCAGTTATATCTCCCGGGTCCGAAATTGTCTGCCCTATCTTAAGATTATCAATCCCGGTTAAAGCAACTATATCGCCTGCCTCTGTGGTATCTGTTTCTATTCTATTTAGTCCTTCATATACGGTTATTTTTTCTATCTTGTGAAGTACTTCGGGGAATTGAGTAATAATAACTTTTTGACCATTAACAAGTTTTCCGTTTTCAATTTTGCCTATGGCGATTTGTCCCAGGTGCGAATCGTAATCTAGGGAGCTGACCAGCATTTTAAATACTCCATCGCTCTTATTTTTTGCGGGAGGTATATTTTCTAGTATTGAATCAAGAAGAGGCGTAATATCACCTTGAGTTTTGAGATTTTCCGGAAGTTGCCTAAACGCAACCCCTCGTCTTCCAATTGCGAAAATGATAGGAAATTCCAGCTGGGAATCCTCGTTAGCAAGGTCCAGAAAGAGGCTTTCAATCTTTTTTATGGATTCGTTTGGTTTTGCGTATTTTTTATCTATTTTATTAATAACGACTATCATTTTTAAGCCTAACTCCAAGGCTTTTTTTAGAACAAAACGAGTTTGAGGCATTGGTCCTTCTTGCGCATCTACTATCAGTAAAGCTCCGTCCGCCATACTTAGAGTTCTCTCGACTTCTCCGGAAAAATCCGCGTGACCTGGGGTGTCGATTATATTTATTTTTGTATCTTTATAGGTAATTGCACAATTTTTGGCTAAAATTGTAATTCCCCTTTCTCTCTCCAGTTCGTTATTGTCTAAAATACAATCAACCCCCATCTCTTCCTGGTTTTGACGGAAGGTGTGGGTTTGTTTCAATAACGCATCCACCAAAGTTGTTTTACCGTGGTCGACGTGTGCTATTACTGCAATGTTTCTGATATTACCTGCCATAACAAAAAAACACCCCCCGGAAATTGAGAGGTATCGTATTTTAACACATTTAACTTTATTTAGCTAAATACCCTCAGTCGATAAAAATAGTAAGTTTTTCGAGAAAATGGCGCTTTACAGGATTAAAATGTATAATATAGGATAGTGAGATCACAATAGTCTTAGTTTTCTGCTCCTGGAGATTGAATATTGTGCTTCACATATTTAAGTATTTCCAAATGAAAAAGATAACAAAATTCGATGTACTGCTTGTGTATTCTGACTGGCGAGCCAAGAGCGCAAGTTCTATATCTAACAATATTTTGACTCCGTTTGCTAAAGGTTCAAGAAATGAGTCTTATAATATATTTTATGGCTACTTTCTAAAAACTTGCAAAAAAAATAATCTAAAAGTTGCATTTGCTACTACCTCCGATATTACGGGGGCGGGCAGGTGTCAAAGTTATTGGCTATATGATAATGAAAAATGGCTAAAGGTTAAGAAATCCGGTTACTCGAAGCTAATATTTGACAAGTTCTCGCCGTATAACCATAGAATCCAAAGTAAACGTAATTTACTTTTTTCATCTGGAGAAGTTAGGCCCTTTAATAACCCCGAACTATTTAATCTCTTTTTTGACAAACAAAAAACATACAATAAACTTTATAAATTTGCTATTCCCACAGTTACAATTGAAGAGAGCTCCGGTGAAAGTATAATAAAAGCGTGCAATTCGCTTAAAAATCTATTGATTAGACATCCAAATCAAAATGATTTTTCTGACGAAATTGTAATGAAAGATAGATTTGGGTCTGAAGGAATATGTGTCTATAAATTCAAAAACGGTCAGTATAACGAAATGATGGCCGCGACAAAGAAGCATAAAAATATATCATTTGTTATTCAACCGTTTACAAAATTTGATAAAGGATTTAGATACAATAATTCAAAAGTTACGGCAGATATTCGATTAATCTACCTTGGAGGAAAGATTATCCAAACCTATATAAGAATGGCCAAGGCCGGCGAATTCCGTTGTAATGAACACCAAGGCGGATTAGTAAAATATATATCTGTAAACGAAGTACCCTCGAGCGTAATGAACCTATCTGAAAAGATCGCTAACATATTAAATAAGAAAGATTCTTTGTTTACACTCGACTTTATTATAAGTAATTACGGCAATGTTTACTTTCTCGAAGGAAATACCGGACCGGGATTGGATTGGAATCTATCAATCAAAGAAAATGAAATAGAAGGCAAGAAATTCATAAGATTAATAGTTAAAGAGTTAGCTAGGTTGGTTGATGTAACAGTTCCTAACATCATTTCCTAGTTATAGTGTAGGTTTTGGGGTAAAAAAGGAAAGTAGCGGGTGAATCTTCAACGAGATATCTTTGAAAATCCAGATAAATTCTTCTCCTTTCTTCTAAACTAAGCTCAGCCCTACCGTCTTCGAGTAATTTATCAATGCGCTGGTCCGAATAATTAGATATATTTGCAGCCTCCTGTGTTGAATGCCAAAATGAATATTGGTCAGGGTCAATTGGGATATCCAAAATTGTTAAATATGCTTGGTATTGGGAAGGTACAATAGAAGAAACCAAAACGGTTGTTTTTAATCCTATTTTTTCCCAATCTTTAGCAATTATTTCAGCAGTATCTAAAAGTAATGGTGAACTTACCAAAGTTATTGATAAATCTTTTTTTGTCTCATCCGGTAGCTCTTCTATTAATTCATTAGCGCGTTCAATGCTGTAGTTGTATGGTTTAACCAATGGATTAAAAACCCAAGATTTTTTTGATATTGGGCTAATTGCTCTTTCGCCGGCAAGTTTATCTTTGTCAATAGCGTATGCAAGTGCTTGTCTTAATGATTTTTGTGAAAGTAACTTATCTTCGATATTAAAAAATATAGTGACAATTTTATTATTAGAAATTAATTCACTTAATAAAGATGTGTTCCAACTATCTATAGGTGAAGGCTCAAATAGGTCTTTAATTTCGTTGACATCTCCGATAATGAAAGCTTGCTTAGTATTCTCTTCAGTAGGATAGAACTTATATATTTTTTTATTCCTATTTTTATCTTTAATACTTAAGCTTTCTATATAACTGCCTGATATTTTGATATCGGTAACTTCCCAATCTCCCGTACCCAATAATCCTGATTTAAAAGTAGGCCTTGAAACAACTGCAGGAAATGGAGAAAATGGGTCTTTTAATTTAAAAATAATAGTTTTTGTATCTGGTTTTTCAACAACTACATCAGAAAATTCATAGATAATCGATTCGCTTGTAACTGGTTCATTATTCTGCCAAAGATTATCGGGTGCTATTGTAAATATCCAAGTCTTTCCGCTATCAGGAGATTCCCATGAAGAGGCTAAATTAGGTACAATTGTTCCATCTTCTTCGATTTTAGTTAAGCCGTCGCTTATTTCGCTTAAAATAAAATGTGGTAAATTGTCGGTATGATATCTGCCTGTAATTCCTATTTTTTCAGTTTTATTTTTTAAAAAAATATCTGAAAATATATTTAATAATATGAATATTAATATTCCAGAAATAATACCCACAAGAATAATTCCCTTAAATCTTTTTATAAATGCAATAACTAAGCGGTAAAAGTAACGAAGGCTTATCATATAATTTGAATTTGCTAAATTGCAATCGAAATAATCGATACAGCGATGAAGATAAAAGCAAGAACGAAAGTCATTTTAAATACGACTTTTTCTAATCCCCTTCTTGTAAATGAGGCAGAACTACCCCAACTCCGCGCAAAACCTTTACCTCTGACTTGAACTAAAATTGCTAAAACAAGCAAGAGACCGGTTATTGCCTGTAGGCTAATTAGAATATTATTCATGATTAAAAAGACATTATACTACTTCTTGAGCCAGTAAATAAATGAAGTTATCAATGATAATAAGAAAGAAAAAGCTATAAAAGCTAAAATTCCGGAGAAATTAATCTCCGGTAAATCGAACCATTGTGAACTAAAACCTGGAAAGTAAAATTTTGTTATTCTGAATCCCTTAACGAGTAGTGTAACTAAATAAAGTGCTATTGCCGAGCTTACCCATCTAAAAAGTCCAAATGTAATTAGATTTAAAGGAAGAAGCAGAATATTTATTACTGGCTTTGCTATTAAATGAACAATAGTTAATCCCAAAGCGGTTAATAAAAACGTAGAGAGGCTATATTCGAATAACAATCCCTGTGAAATTTGACTGACAAAGTATAAAGAAAGTAAGGATATGGCGTAAGCGCGCAATAATCGTTTCATATAGTTAGTTTAAGTATATGTCTAAGTTTAAGTTGGAATCAAATCTTTCCGTAGCAGCTTGTGGTGATAGCGTCTGGCGAATCTGTGAGATTCATCCCTGATTCTTTGAACTAAATTTCTGGAAGGTCCATTTGGTATTACTCTTTCTAAGTATCGGGATCCTGAAATTACTTCAGGATGGCTGCGTAAGGGTATTACTAAAGTTTCAAATCTTTTCGATAAACCAACAATATGTATTCTATATTCTGAAAAGACTTTTACGAAAGCAGCCACTTGCGCTTTACCACCGTCAACGATAATAAGGTCAGGGATACCCCAGGATGACAAGTATTTTACACGTCTTTTTGCTACTTCACGCATTGAGTCAGTATCGCTTTGTCCCTTTTTCTGCCCTGCTTTGCCGGCAGGCAGGCTAATCTTAAAGTGTCTGTAAAGTGTTTTATCTTCCTCTCCATCAATAAAAGTTACCATTGAAGCGGTTGGATTTATTCCTGTTAAATGTGCAACGTCAAAACACTCAATCCTCGAAAGCTCGTTATCGATCTTGATATAGCGAGAGATAAATAGTCTTAAATCTTCGATTTCACTACTTCTGATATCTTCTATTAAATTAGGATTTTTAAGGTAATATTTTACCGGAGTGACGGGTGCTGTTATATAATTAAGTTTAATTATTTGATTTCGGAGAATTGCTGCCATCTCAAAATTCTCATCTTTAGAATATTTTCTCATAAGCCTTTCCAAACTATTTTGAACGAACGAGAATTTACCTAAAAGTATTGCTTTGGTGTAGTTTATATTTTTTCGGTATTCTACTTTTTTTAGTTTTTTAGTTTTTAAGTTTATTAGTCTATCTATTTCGTTGGGACAGGGATTACAAAGACCCATCTGTTTATAAATGCAAGCCCTTTTACCTAATTTGTGCTGAGAAAACGGAATAATCCTTCGTAGTAAGTGTAGAACGCTTTTAACATTGCCGGATGATGGGAAAGGACCGATAAAAAGAATGTCTTTCTTACCTGAATTTATATCCTCCTCATATTTTCGGGCTGTCAGTACTCGAGGATATTTTTCATTTGTAATTCTTATGTATAAAGGGTTTTTATCATCTTTTTGGGCAGAGTTATAAAAAGGTTTAAACTTTTTAATTAACCTTGCTTCTAAAAGAAGAGCCTCTACTTCAGAACCAACTGCAATTGTTGAAATATATCGACAATCGTTGCATAATGCTTTTGTTTTAATCCCAAGATTATTTTGAAAATAACTCTCGACCCTCTTTTTTATATTAATTGCTTTACCGACGTAAATTACCTTACCTTTTCCGCTCCGATAGATATAAACACCAGGTTTTTGAGGAAGGATTTTTAGAGAAGATTTTTTAAATGGATACTTTTCTAATTCTTTTAACATATTTAAGCTTTGCTATTTTTCTGTAATATTTGTCCAATTTTCCTGATTTATGGAGAATGATTAATATGCAAAATATTAAAATTGATAGGATAGTGATAATATTAACTAAGATTAGTTGGCTTTTAAATGTTTTAATTGATACTTCTTGATTACCGGCGACAATTACCATATTATCCGGTGTTTTTGTTCCTAATAGTGAATAAGGAATTGTAATATCCATTTCGGTGAAACTAAACGGCGGGATTATTTCGATATAATTTTCTTGAACAAGTTCTTCATCAAATAAAAAGGCAGGTTTTAGTCCATAGTAAGCAGAAGTACCCTTGTTTTTAAATTGAACAGTCAGTTTTGTCTTAGTTAAAGGAAGTGTACTTTTCTTTTCTGCGACTATTTCTATACTTTGATTTCTATCATCCGGAAGAAGTCCGAAAGAAACAAAAATATCTTTTTTAGGTTCTGGTCCTAATTTATAAGAGCCAGGCGGGTAAGGCAATTGCGGATTAGTTCCGTGATTAACAAACGTTATATGACGAAGGTCTAGTTTGGAAAAATAGTCAACGCCTCCTGTTGTATCTCCCCAAGTTGGGTCAACAGGAATCCAAATATTTTTCTCTCTGTCCCAATATTCTGGCCAAGCATGTAATACATCGGCAACGAGTGAAAGGGGCTGAATTTCGGGATTTTCAGTATACGCATATCCATTAACTTCCCTTGCAGGAATACCGGCAGCCCGCGCGAGTGCTATAAATAAATCTGTATATTCCATACAAATTGCCGACTCTTTGTTTATTAGAGCATCCCGTGCGCCATATCTTTGAATATTCGGTTTTACTCTGTTGTAATCATAATTCAACGTATTAATAACATATTCATATATCCTTTTTGGCGTTATTAAATCGTTTGCGATTCTCATAATTTCAGGGTCGTCCGATTGCCAATATTCGGTGGGAAGCGTATTTTCATATAAAACTTGAGGAGAAGGTAATACATAATTAATAGGAGAAGAAAAAAGTTGAACGCTAGCAAATACATTTACATCAATTTTCTCTCTTGCTTTTAATTGATAAGATGCCATCCAATTTCCATCGGGATCAATTTCAATTTTTTCCGGTTTTGGTTCTAAATTTGTATAATATAGTCTTTGAAACGAAGTGTCGGGAGGAAGAGCAATCTTCGTTTCCGCTGGTTTTCCTAAAGGATTCTCTAAATGATAATTAAGGGAAATTGTAAATACCTGAAATTCTCCAAATCCCAAAGATATGCCTTTTTCCGGAGTTCTGTCTGACGTAAATTGATATTCAATATAACTTTCTGATTCGATAATTGCATCGGGTTTTGGTGAAATAAAAGCATTTTGTCCAAAAGAACTGGGTACGCTTAGTATTACGTTGTAATCTCTAAAGGTATTAACATCTGAAAGTTTAGGTATTTGAACTTCCCAAACTTCACCGGTTTTTTTAGCAAAACTTTTATCGGAAAACGTTATTGAAATATTTCTTTTTTTTCCGAGACCTACGACAGTATCATCAAATAAAAATAATAATTTGTAATTATTATTTTCTCGAGTTACATTTAATTGAGACTTGTCTGAATTTTTGGTTAATTCGATATTTTCAGGAGAAAAACCGATTAAATTTAGAACGTAAGATTCTGCGTAAATTGCATTTGAAGTATTTTCGATTGCAATATCTAGTGTTATTTGTGTTTCTCCGTTTTCACTAACTGCGTAATGTGAATTTGCATCAACAAGAAAACTTTCTTGTGCAAATGCCGATTTTGGAGAGAAAAACAATAGAAATATAATTGCTAATAATACTTTCTTCATAAGTGCTTTCTAGATAAATATTGACCAGTATAAGATGATTTTATTTTAGCTAAATCTTTTTGTTTACCGTAACCGACAATTTCACCTCCCAAATCACCCCCATCCGGTCCTAAATCAATAATCCAATCAGAATTATTAATAACGTCAAGGTTATGTTCAATTATAAATACACTATTGCCCTTATACACAAGCATCTTCAAAACCTTTAGTAACTTTTCTACATCGGCAAAGTGAAGCCCAGTCGTTGGCTCATCCAATATATAAACAGTTTTGCCTGTTTCTCTTTTTGATAATTCTGATGAAAGTTTAACTCTTTGAGCTTCTCCGCCTGACAAAGTTGTTGCAGATTGCCCTAATTCCATATATCCAAGCCCAACCGCTTCTAAAGTTTCAAGACTCGATACAATTTGAGGATTTGAATGAAAGAATTCTTTCGCTTCGCTAACGGTCAACTCCAAAACTTCAGCGATGTTTTTCCCGCGATAAGTAACTTCTAAAGTTTGTGAATTATATCTTTTACCCCCGCAGACTTCACAAGTCACCCAAATATCACTCATAAACTGCATCTCTATTTTGTTTTGTCCCTGACCTTCGCAGGCTTCGCATCGTCCACCTTTTACATTAAATGAAAATCTACCCTTCTTATATCCATTAACTCTGGATTCTTTTGTCTGAGCATATACGTCGCGAATCGGGTCAAATAATTTTGTATAAGTTGCAGGATTACTTCTTGGGGTTCTACCTATTGGTGATTGGTCTATAAGAATTACTTTATCAATATTTTCAACGCCCTCAATTCTTTTATGTTTACCCACATCACCTTTATAATATTTATTCACATGTTGCATTAAAACAGGGTATAGTGTTTCAACTAAAAGTGTAGATTTACCGCTGCCTGAAACACCAGTAATTACTACAAGTTTGCCGAGAGGAAATTCGACTGTGATGTTTTTAAGATTAAATTGGGAACAGCCATAGATTTTAAGAACGTTAGAAGTGGGTATTGTTATTTGAGAACTCACTTCTACTTCTTTCTTACCGCTTAAGTATTCTCCTGTTATAGATTTTTTATTATTAATAATTTGAGTTGGTGTGCCTAATGCAATAACTTCTCCCCCAATCTTCCCTGCTCCCGGTCCGAAATCTAAAACATAATCAGAACTTTTAATCATGTCTCTATCGTGTTCAACTACCAATACTGAATTTCCTAAATCTCTCAATTTTTTTAATGTATTTATAAGTTTTTGATTGTCTTTATGATGGAGACCGATTGTTGGTTCATCAAGAACGTAAAGAACACCAGTCAAGCCTGAGCCAATTTGGCTTGCGAGCCTGATTCTTTGCGCCTCTCCCCCGGATAGTGTTCCCGCAGGCCTATCCAAGCTTAAATATTCAATTCCTACCGAATTTAAGAATGTTAGTCTAATACGTATTTCTTTCAAAATAAGTTCTCCGATAGATTTTTCACGGGCAGATAAAGGAGAACTATCGCCTGATAGCGATTCAATCCACGATAGCGCGTCAGTAATTGTGAAAGATGAAACTTCGGAAATCGATTTATTATCGATTGTTATACCTAATGCTTCTTTTTTAAGTCGCGCACCCTGGCACTCAAAACAAATTTTTTCGCGCATATATTTTTCAATTTCCCCTCTGACCCATTCAGAATCGGAGTTTTTGTGTCTTTTTTCTAATTCGATAAGTATTCCCGGAAAAGTTTCGTAAATTGAAGTTTCACGACCGAAGCGATTTGTGCCGTCGACTCTGTATTCGTTTAATCCCGTGCCATAAAGTAGGATTTCCTTTTTATCACTGCTTAAGTCTTTAATAGGAGATTTGTAATCTATATTGTTTACTTCACAGACTCTTATTATTAAACGGGAATACCACGTATCGTGTTCAAACATATTTCTGAATGGAAGTATTCCTCCTTCGGATATTGAAATTTCTGGAGACATTACCAAGTCGGGTTCGACTTTCAAAATTCTTCCGATACCATTACACGACGGGCATGCTCCGTGTGGAGAATTAAAGGAGAAAGTTCGTGGTTCAATTTCTGGAATTTGAATATTGTCTAAAGGGCATGCAAATCTTTCGGAAAAAAGATGGTCAGAAAATATTTTAGGGGACTCCGGCATCTCAAATGATTTATCGAGTATTTCTGAAAGAATTACCAATCCTTCGGATAGTTTTAAAGTTTGTTCGTAAGAATCCGAAAGGCGACTTTTAAGATTATCTTTGTAAAGCCTTTTTTTGATGTCTTTTGAATTAATAGTAATTTTATCTACAACTGCCTCAATCGTGTGCTTGTTAGTTTTGATTAATATAAGTTCGTCTTTTAAATCTTTAATATAGCCGTCAATTCTTACTTGTTTAAAACCCTTAACCCTTAAGTTGTCAAAAAGAGCGGAATATTCGCCCTTTTTGTCACGAATTAAAGGAGAGAGAATCATAAATCTTGCTTGCTTTTTCCGCTTAGTTGATTCTCGAATTAAATCGAGAGTAGCGTCAACAATCTGGTCGATTGATTGCCTGGAAATCTCCTTTCCGCAAATCGGACAATGAGGGTGCCCAACGCGGGCAAATAGTAATCTTAAATAATCGTAAATTTCGGTTACAGTTCCAACGGTCGAACGAGGATTCCTTGAAGTAGTTTTTTGGTCGATTGATATCGCCGGGGATAATCCTTCTATAAGGTCGACGTCGGGTTTCTCCATAATACCTAAAAATTGCCTCGCGTATGTAGCTAAACTCTCGACATACCTTCTTTGTCCCTCAGCATAAATAGTGTCGTAAGCAAGTGAGCTTTTCCCGCTTCCTGATACTCCGGTAAACACAACGAGCTTATTTTTCGGAATATCAACATCGACGTTTTTCAGGTTATGCTGCCTAGCACCTCTTATCTTTATATAATCCATATATTTAAATTGCTTGCCCCGTAGACTCGACATCGTGACGCCCCGCCCGCAACTGCGTAGCTGTTGGCGGGGGGAACGACGGGAGTTCTACTGGGGTGTTGTATTGTTCCTCTGATTTTGATAACTTCGTTTTTCATATTTTTCTTAGACTTAGTCTTAAACTTGTACTTTTCCTCCCACTGCACTGCCGCCGCGGATTACCGTAGCAAAGATATTATATAAATAAATAACTTAAAACTAAAGACTAAAGTACAAAAACAAATTAATAATTACTTATTTCTAAAATCTTGTCTCTTATTTCAGCTGCTAACTCAAAGTTGAGGTCTTGGGCTGCGAGCTTCATCTCTCGCCTAAGGCTCGAGACAAGTTTCTTTCTATCCATCGGGGTTAATCCGGAAATATCTATATCGGGTAGTTTGGTGAAGCTTTTTTCACCAAATTTAAACAATTTTTCCATTCGCGTTTCTTCTTCTTTTTCAACTACTCTTTCGCGGATAGGTTTTGTAATCGATTTTGGTTTTATGCCAAATTTCTTATTCATTTTTATTTGATATTTCCTTCTTCTATCTACCTCCTCCAGGGCTCTTTTTATCGAACCGGTAATGTTGTCAGCGTATAAAATTACGTGCCCTTCAACGTGCCTTGCTGCCCTGCCCATTGTTTGAATTAACGATACCTCTGACCGTAAAAACCCTTCCTTATCCGCGTCGAGTATGGCAACCAGTGCGACCTCAGGTAAATCGAGGCCTTCTCGAAGTAAATTTACACCAATTATGCAGTCATAATTTCCGCGTCTCAAATCTTCCAATATATCGGTTCGCTCAAGGGTAGCTACGTCGGAGTGAAGATAGTGTACTTTTAATCCCTGTTCTTTCAGGTATTGTGATAAATCTTCTGCAGTTTGTTTAGTTAATGTTGTAACCAAAGTTCTTAGCTTTTTCTTTTTTTCTTTCTTAATTTCTTCAATAACGTCAGATACCTGATGCTTTATAGGCTTTATTTCAACCCGTGGATCAGGAATTCCCGTAGGTCGGAGTAACTGTTCCACAACGCCATTCTTATTTGACCGTGCAGGGAGGCTCCCTGTAAGGTGTGGCTGGTTTGCCATTGATATCTCCCAATCGGCGGGTGTTGCCGAAGTGGCAATGAAATTAGGTATGCGTCTCATGAACTCATCAAAAGTAAGCGGTCTATTGTCAAAGGCAGCCGGAAGCCTAAATCCGTAATCTATTAAAGTTCTTTTACGGGATAAATCTCCTGCGTGCATACCCCTAATTTGAGGAAAAGTCATGTGGCTTTCATCAACAATCACTAGCCAACCCGCCTTGCCGCGAGGCAGGTCTTTGCCGTACGGCTCATTATAATAAGAACTTTTTTCGCTTCGTTCAAAAGAACCTTGTTTTGATGTTGCCTCATCAAAATAATCCAAAAGAGAATAAGGGGGGTCACCTACTTTTCTTCCGTCAAAATATCTTGAATAATTCTCAATTCCTTTTACATACCCCATTTCGGCAATCATCTCCAAGTCATACGTCACCTTTTGTTTAAGTCTGTTCGCTTCCAATAACTTTCCTTGGTTTTCTAGTTCTTCTGTTCTTTCGTTCAAGTCCTTTTTGATTAATTCAAATACGTCCCTTTTTTTAGAAGGGTCTGTTATGTAATGTTTTGCAGGAAAGAGAATGAAATTAGTGATTGGTGTATGGTGGACGGTGGATGGTGAACCGGTCACAGGATTTATAATTTCTACATTAGTGATATTATTTGTTCCTAATTCTATTCTTACACCCTGGTCCTGATAAGCAGGGTATATATCGATTGTGTCTCCTCGAACCCTGAATGTTCCCCGATGGAAGCCGAAGTCCCCTCTTTCGTATTGCAAATCAATAAGCCTGTCAATTATTTGTTCGCGAGATATTTTAACTCCTTCCGATATTTCAAATACAAATTTACCGTACTCACGGGGAGAACCAATGTTATAGATGCAGGATACCGAAGCAATAACTATTGTATCCTTCCTTGTTAATAAATTGGTAGTTGCTGCTAGGCGTAACTTATCAATAAGCTCATTAATATCAGAATCTTTTTCGATATAGGTATCGGTTGAAGGAATATAGGCTTCAGGCTGGTAGTAATCATAGTATGAAACAAAGTAAGAAACCGCATTTTCAGGAAAAAAGTCTCTGAATTCCTGATAAAGCTGAGCTGCTAATGTTTTGTTATGAGAAATAATCAAGGTAGGTCTTTGCAGCTTTTCAATAACGTTAGCTACCGTAAAAGTTTTACCTGAGCCGGTAACTCCCAGTAGTACCTGATAATCAATACCGCTAATTACCCCTTTTGTTAGCTTATCAATCGCATTTTTCTGGTCAGGAGTAGGTTTATATGCTGATTTTAATTTGAATTTTGCCATAAGTTTGATTTTAACATAGTATAAGTCTTATAATTCATTTCATGGCAGTAGAAAATGATAATATTCATGAAGTTTCTAGAGGGTTTTCAATAACTAGCAATACTGAAATATTAAGTGGAATGAGAGAAGCTGACCGAGATGCTGCTGTTAAAATGCATGACCGTCGAATTAGAGGTCAAATAACTCTTTCAAGAGTACATATGGCTCAACTTAGAATTAAAGAAGCTATTGAAAGATTAACTACTCGAAAGCCTTAACCTCATTTTTCTTGACCCCAGAGTACTCTTACCCTCTACAATAGATACTTGTCACGCTAATCGTTATTCTAGTTGGACTTCCCTCCTAATTTCGAATTTATGAGAAACAAACTTTGTTTATCTTCGCATTAGTTTTTCCTACCTTGACCCTTCGACTTCGCTCAGGGTCGCGTGCTATTTTTATATTTAAAATGGTACTTGACATCTTCGGGTAATATTTGTACGATGAAAATACGAAAGATTGAAGTAACTTTTAACTTTATACTTTGAATTTTAAATTGAATATATGGCCCCGGTAATTTACAGAAGACAATCACAAATTTTAGATTTTATTCATCAGCATATTCAAGCAAATGCTTCTGCACCAACACTGCGTCAAATTGCCGACGCAATCGGAGTGTCTTCTTTGGCTACAGTTCATGAACATCTCGCGACACTCGAGAGAAAGGGTTTAATAAAAAGAATTACAGGTAAAACAAGGTCTATAGAATTAACAAAAATCAAAGAAGACATTGCGGACGGCGGACTCGAAGTTCCAATTTTGGGATTCATTGCAGCAGGTGCTCCTATCGAACCTTATACTGACCCCAATGCAACATTTTCTATTTCTCCCACTTTCGCTAGTGGGAAGAAGAGAGTATTTGTCCTTCAAGTAAGAGGTGAATCAATGATAGAGGAACAAATAAGAGACGGCGATTATGTAGTGATAGAACAAACAGAAGAAGCTAAAAACGGAGATATCGTTGTTGCACTTTTGGATAACGGAATGGCAACTTTGAAAAGATTTTTTAGGGAAGCAACTAGAATAAGGCTTGAACCTGCTAACGCCGCCATGAGCCCTATTTTCGTAAAGAATGTCCGCGTTCAAGGTAAAGTGGTTGGTTTAATTCGAAGGTTTACAAGAAATTAATTCCTCTTCTTCTTAATAATCGAGATAATTAGGGGAACAACCGATATTAGAACAACTGCAAAAATAATAAGCGAAAAGTTTTCCTTTACAAACGGTAAGTTCCCAAAGAAATAACCCGCTAGTGTTGCAACTAATACCCACAGGAAACCTCCAATTACATTGTACGAAATAAATTTAGCGTACGTCATCTTTCCGATTCCTGCAACAAATGGAGCAAAGGTTCTGACAATAGGCACAAATCTTGCCAGGATTATCGTTTTACCCCCGTGTTTCTCAAAAAATCTATTAGTTTCTTCGATGTGTTCTTTTTTAATGGGGACTTTTGCGTGGTTTAAAAGTTTTTGGCCAAAAAAGTGGCCTATCGAATAATTAACCGTGTCGCCAAGTATTGCCGCAGCAATGAGTAGTCCTATAACTACAAGAATATTTAATGACCCAAGTGCTGCAAACGCACCAGCTGCAAAAAGAAGAGAATCACCGGGAAGAAACGGTGTAAATACTAGTCCTGTTTCGACAAAAATGATTATAAATAAGATCGCGTAAGTTGCAAATCCGTAAGTTAATATCAGTTGCCCCATATGGACATCTATATGGAGGATAAAATCGATAAGATATAGAATTGGATTCACACTTAATAATAAAGTTAAATATATAAGCCCACAAGAAGGTTTCTTTTCACACTTCTAAGATTATTTCCAGAAATTAATATTTATGAAAACAAGCTTAGCTTATTTCCAAATTTCCTCAAGCAAATTTCTTCCTGTCATTATTTCGGGTATAGGCAAATCCAGCATGGAAAGAACCGTTGGAGCAACATCGGCTAATGTACCGGAAGTTAACGTCTGTGGATTACCGAGAAATTTTCGAGACACAGCTATAAAAGGTACGGGATTTATTGAATGCTCAGTATCTATTTGACCGGTTTGGCTGTTTATCATTTCTTCAGCGTTACCGTGGTCAGCAGTAATCAAAAGAACCGCTTCCTCATGAGCCAAAATAAAACTCGATAATTTACCCAAGCAGTCATCAATAGTTTCAATTCCTTTAACCGTTGGTCCTATATTGCCCGTGTGACCGACCATATCGGCATTAGGATAATTTACTAAAATAAATTTATATTTCAACGCTTGCAGATTCTCTAAGATTTTATCAGTAATTTCCAACGCACTCATTTGAGGTTTCTGGTCATATGTAGTCACTTTCGCAGATGGAATAATTATTCTTTCCTCCGACGTATACGGTTCTTCTCTTAATCCATTAAAGTAGAATGTTACAAAACGTTCTTTTTCGCTTTCTGTAATTCTAAGTTGCCTAACGTTATTTACAGAAAGTACAGCTCCCAACGGCGACTCTATTTTCTCCGGAGGAAAAGCCGGATGAGCACCGGAATCTGTAATTAGTTTACTGTACTCGGTCATTGTTACGAAATAAAGATTTTTAAGCGGTTCTCCTCTTTCGAATAACTGGATGTTTTTGATTACTTTGGGTTTTTGAAGATGCTTGTGATATTTATCCTGATGGGGATCAATATCTTTAATAATAGTTTCTTCGGAAAAATCGGATAATATGAAAGATTTAGTTAACTGACGAGGCCTGTCAATTCTAAAATTAAAAAATATAATTGCGTCATTATCTTCAATTTTTGTAATTGGTTTTCCGTTATCTTCGCATATTATGGAAGGATAAATAAATTCGTCAGTTTTCCCAAGTTTATACGAATTTTCAACAGCCTCCTCAGGTGTCTTAACCAAATTACCTAACCCTTGTGTTAATGCTAAGTAAGATCTTGCAGTTCTGTCCCAGCGCAAATCCCTGTCCATTGCCCAATACCTGCCCATAATAGATGCAATTTTTCCGATATTTTCTTTTCGGATAACTTCTTTAATCTTTTCTATATATGTTCGGGCTGATGTCGGAGGAGAATCACGCCCGTCTGTAAATAAATGAAGATATAAATTATTAAAATTATTCTTTTTAGCAAGCAAAATTAATGCAAACAAATGCTCAATATTCGAATGCACTCCCCCCGCACCTATTAATCCCATTAAATGTAGATTTGAATTATTACTTTTAGCGTGATCTATTGCAGATAAAAGTTCGCGATTTTTAAAAAAAGTTCCGTCGGCGACTGACATATTTATTCTTTCCAGTTCTTGATAAACAATTCTACCTGCACCTAAGTTTAAATGGCCCGTTTCGGTGTTCCCGTCTTCTCCTCTGGGTAATCCTACTGCCTCTCCCGATGCTTGAAGTTGAGTATGAGGATAACTGGCCCAAAATTTATTCATGTTTGGAGTATTTGCCTCCAAAATTGCGTTTCCAGGACCTGCAGGTGCTATTCCCCAACCGTCTAAAATTGCCAGTACTACGAATTTAGAAGATGCGTCTCCCGTCATTTGGATTGTGTTCGAAGCTCTGCAGATATGCTGGATAGTCTATTGTATTTTGCAACACGTTCTCCCCTTGCGGGTGCGCCGAATTTCAAAAAGTCAGCCCCTACTCCTACTGCAAAATCTGCAATAAACCAATCGTTAGTCTCACCTGAACGGTGCGATACAATAACTTTCCATTTAGCATCAATGGCCATTTTAATTACTTTAAGAGTTTCCGAAATTGTTCCTATTTGATTGGGTTTAACCAAGATTCCGTTACAAGCCTTTTCTTTGATAGCTTTTTCAACTCGTATCGGGTTTGTGGAAAGAAGGTCATCACCCACTACTGTTACTCCGGGCATTGAAGCAAGAAGCATCTTCCAACTTTCCCAACCGTCATCATAGAAAGGGTCTTCAATTATAGCTAAATGATATTGATTATTTATAAATTCGTAATATTCCATTAATGCAGAATCATTCAAAGGAGAAGATTTATCTCGAATTACATATTCACCGTTTTTGTAAAAAATATTTGCGGCAACGTCTAATCCCAGAAAAACGTCTCGACCTAATTGATATTTTGTTGATTTTATCGATTCTACTAAAACTTCCAGTGCATCCGCGTTCGTAAACAGATTTGGAGCGTAACCTCCCTCGTCACCTAAGGAATGTATTGCTCCCCTTCTTTTTAAATCTTTACCCAAAGTCATATATACTTCAACTCCGCATAAAAGTTTGCTGTCCCAATCTTTTGATGTTGCCGGTATTACGTGGAACTCCTGAAAATCAAGGTTTCCAGCGCCATGAAGTCCGCCATTTATCATATTAAAAACTGGGGTTGGAATATTAATTTCTTTTTTAACACCGTTTTTTTGCGCTAATTTATTTATCCAAACATACAAAGGAGCATTTTCTGCCATTGCCGCCGCTTTAGCTGAAGCTATAGAAACGGCTAAAATTGCGTTAGCCCCATGTTTAGATTTATTAGGAGTGCCGTCTATTTCAATTAGCCTTGCATCAATTTTATCCTGGTCTTGGGCTTCCATTCCCCAAACTCCGGGACCTAATACATCATTAACGCTTGCTACTGCTTTTAAAACGCCTTTACCTAAATACCTATCCGGATCTCCATCCCGAAGTTCGAGAGCCTCGTGTTCTGAAGTTGACGCTCCTGAGGGAACGGAAGCAACGGAAACCTGACCCGTATCGAGTTGGCAAATTGCCTCGACTGTCGGAGTTCCCCTTGAATCCAAAATTTCTCTCGCCCAAATTTTAGAAATCTTACTCATATTAGCCTATGATTTAGTATCAAATAACTTTTAGTTTCTATCAAGAGTCAAAATTATCTCGCCAACTTCTTTTCCGATTCATAGATTACAGTTCTAACACGGCCTACCGCATCAGGATTTACAGAAATGCTTGTGATACCCAATTTAACCAAATCTTCAACTAAATCATCATAAACCGAAGGAGCTTGACCGCATATAGAGGTAGTGACTCCGTGTTTCCTGCAATGCTTAATGATTCTTTTTAACGACCACATTACGGCATTTGAGCGCTCGTCAAATGCTTTAGCCACTTCTGCATTATCCCTATCCGTTCCAGTTAAGAGCATCGTAAGGTCGTTTGAGCCAACGGATACTCCGTCAATTCCCACTTTAATAAATTCTTCAATAAGGATGACGTTTATCGGAATTTCCACCATCATCCAAAATTTAAAAGAGGAAGAATCAAAAAGACCTTCAGATGCAACAATTCTTCTTACGTCCGCTAATTCTTTAGGTGAACGAACAAAAGGTATCATCAGCCAAAGATTTTTATATTTCTCGCGAACTTTTTTAATAGCTTGAAGTTCTAAATTGAAAACATCAGGAGATGCAATGTAACGAAATGCGCCGCGGTATCCAAGCATTGGATTACTTTCTTCAGGTTCCCAAGCTTGACCCCCGGGTAGTGACCGATACTCATTCGTTTTAAAATCTGTAGCCCGATAAACTACCGGTCTCGGATTAAAAGAGTCACAAAATACAGATAAATCGGAAGCTAATTTATCTATAAAATGATTTTGTTTTTTCTCTTTAATTGCCTCTTTAGGGTGAATACCAATATCTGCAATCATAAATTCAGCGCGCAAGAGTCCTACTCCGTCTACACCTGACTTTGAAACCTTTCTTGCTAATTGGGTTTCCGCTAAATTTACGTATAATCTGGTTGCTGTTTTAATGTCGCGAGAAACATATTCTTTCGCCTCTAGCTTTTTTTCAATTTTTAATTTACTGCCAAGATAGACAAACCCTTTTTCGCCGTCTATTGTAACTAACATTTCGTCTTTCAGCTTTTTTGTTGCAATTTTGGTTCCGACAATACAAGGAATCCCTAGTTCACGAGAAACTATGGCCGCATGGCTTGTCATACCTCCTTCATCAGTTATAATTCCGGCCGCTCTTTTCATTGCCGGAACATAGTCAGGTGACGTCATTTCGGCAACAAGTACGTCACCGCTTTTTACCTTATTTAATTCCTTTGGACTTTTTAAAACTTTCACATAACCAGTTCCTATTCCGGGTGAAGCAGGAGAACCGGTTAAATAAGGAGTCTCAGCCATCTTTAAAGTGTTGCCTTCCTTAACCACCCGTTTTTCTTGCTTTTTATCTAATGTGGTAACGGGGCGAGTTTGTACAATATATAAATTATTTCCTTCTTTTGCCCATTCGATATCCTGAGGAAAATAGTAATGCTTTTGTAAGTTATAGCCGATTTTAGCAAGATTAATTATTTCATCGTCTTCTAACTTTTTACTATCCTGTATTTTTTTAGGAACATTTGTCTCTTTAGTTTCCATGCCATGTTTTATAAGTTGAATTTTTTGCTGGGATATCTCTTTTGAAAGTATTGAAAAAGTCTCTTTTTGGACAATATACCTGTCGGGAACTACTGACCCTTGAACTATCATCTCCCCCAATCCCCAAACAGCCTCTATCACAATTCTGTCTTTCTCATTCGTTACCGGGTCTACCGTAAACATAACTCCCGAAACTTCTGACTGTACCATTCTTTGAATAATAACTGATATTTTAACCTTATCGTCCGATATATTGTTCTGCTTTCTGTAAAATATGGCACGCGCTGTAAATAACGAGGCCCAACATTCTCTTACTGAAACCAGCAAATTCGCTTCTCCCTTAATGTTAAGAAATGTTGCTTGTTGACCGGCAAAAGAAGCACCCGGTAAATCTTCGGCTGTGGCAGAAGAGCGTACGGCAACAAGTGTATTTTCTTTCTTTCCGGATAACTTTTTATAAAAAGTAATTGTATCGTCAGAAACGACTTTCGGAATTGGACTTTTAGTAATTGCGGCTCTTACCAGCTTAGCCGCGCTTTCCAATTCATCAGATTTGTTTACATCAACGCCTTTCAATAAATTATTTATTGTAATTCTTAGATTATTTTCATCTAAAAATAAATCGTATGCGTGAACTGTTACCGCAAATCCATCCGGAACGGGAAATCCTGCCGATACCATTTCACCAAGGTTTGCTCCTTTGCCACCCACCAAAGGAAGACTGTTCTTATTAATTTCCTTGAAGTTTACGTTAAGAGGCTTTATATTCATAATTTATCTGAATTAACTCGAACTGTATGATAAAAATATATAAGAAATAGGTTGTTAGATATTAGAAAATGGTAATAGAAAATAGATATTAGAAATTGTTTAATTAATATTTTAATACTAATCTCTAATTTCAAATTTCCATTACTAATTTCAAATTTCCAAAAGCTAATTTCCACATACTACTATCAGTGTCGCTATTTAATATTTGCAGAATTATTACCTTTTAGCAAGTTGCTCTTTGAAGTAATCAACCCACGGTATGGGTGACGGGTTTTGGTCATAGAGCATGGCCAAGTAAAAGTTTACAAAAGCACCAAATTGAATTAATTCAAACGACTGAGATAGATAGGTTGGTGAACTTACTTTATATTCAAAATACTCAATATTATTTTTTCCTATAACCTCTTTAGTAATATCCATTCTTTTTTTTATTCTCTCGCTATAAAGGGGTGAATTTGCGAATATGAAAAATAACCTATTTTGATTTTCAACAGGGTGAATTAATCCTTCCATTAAGTGGTGGTTTAATTCAGGTATTTGAAAATCAGTGGAAAATGCTTTCGTATTTTCATTAAGTTGATTATTGACAGTATGAGTTGCTCCAATTAAATGACCGGATGATACATAAAAAATATTTTTACCTACCAGTTTTATTGCAAGTTTTTTTGCATCGTTTTCCGACTCATGGACATTTTGGCTGTTTTTCAAAATAACGTCCTTCATAGCCGCTACAGCATACTTTATGTCTTCGTGTTCCAGAGTAAACAATCCAGCCTTTGAAGCTAATATAAGCTGTCCGATGACTGAATAACCTATCGCCATTCTTGGCTGATTTGAAGGATTATATTTAGGCTCAATTTTGTAATATGGAACGCTTTTCTCTTTTGCTAAATCTATTAATGATTTTCCGGTTCCAATCGCCATCCATTTGCAATTCCTCTCGATAGCTTCCTTTGCCGTAGAAATTGTTTCTTCTGTTTCTCCGGAATAGCTCGAGCAAATTACCAAGGAGTGATGATCGGCAAATTTAGGCAGATTATAATTATTGATGCGAATAAGCGGATATTTTAATTGGTCGTGGTAAACGGATTCTATAATTCTTGCCCCAAGGCCGGATCCTCCCATTCCGCTCATGATAATATTTGAAACGTCGCGATAACTTTCAGGGACTACAATGTTTTTTGCATTTTCCCAAGCATCTTCGCACTGCTTTGGAAGTTCCATTATCGATCCGAGTACATTCTCCAAATCTATTTTCTTTATTTCGTGAATTGAATCCAAATTCACCATTTTAATTACTTCTGATTAATTTTAGAATCTCGTCGCGCTTTTCCTTCATGAGTTTTTCTGTTTTTGCTTCAACCTGGAAACGAAGCAAAGACTCGGTATTTGATGACCTTACATTAAACCAATAATCTTCAAATTCGATTGATATTCCGTCTAATTTGGATATCGTTCCGTCCGAATGTATTTCTTCAATTAGCTTCATTTTAGCATCTTTATCGGCTACTTCTGAATTAATCTCTCCTGAGTGGAAATATTTTTTATAAGGAAAAATTATCTCAGAAACTGGCTTGCCTTGTTCTGATATATGCTTTAAGAATTTAAGAAGTAAAATAATAGGTGCTTCAAACGTACCATAAGGCAATTTATAAAAATAATGACCTGATGATTCTCCTCCGAAAATTGCACCTTCCTCGAGCATCTGTTTTTTAATAAGAGAGTGTCCTACTTTCGTTACAGATGCTTTGCCTCCGACTTCTTCTATCATTTCTTTGGTTATTTTTCCGGGTCTTATGTCATAGCAAACAGTTGCACCGGGATTATCTTTCAGTTCTATTTGAGCCATTAATCCGCGAAGTATCGGCTGCGGAACCGTTTCACCTTTTTCATCGACAAAAAACCATCTGTCACCGTCTCCATCTGTGGCAATTCCTAAATCCGCTTTTTTCTCAATTACTGCATTTTTCAGCCACTCTAAATTTTCTTCTTTCAAAGGGTCGGGTACATGATTAGGAAAGGTTCCGTCCAGTTCAAAATATTGACGCTGTAAATCACAATGCAGAGTGCCAAATACTGCATTCAAATCCAAGGCTCCCATCCCATTTCCGCTATCTGCTACAATTTTGAATTGTTTTATTTTTGATATATCTATACCTTTTGACTGTACTCTAACTTCTTCCTCAACAACTCCTCCTTTTTTTTCAATTTTGCCTTCGTGCTCATTATCTTTGAAATCATTTTTTATAATCATGTCTCTCATTTCGTAAAGACCTGTATCTCCGCCTACCGGATAAGCATTTTTTCTCACTAACTTAAAACCGTTGTACTCTTTCGGATTATGAGAAGCGGAAACTTGTATTCCTCCGTCATATCCGTAATATCCGACGGAAAAATAAAACGTAGGAGTAGTTACGAGACCGACATCAACGACGTTTATACCCGAAGCGGTTAATCCTAATATAAGCCTTTCTTTGAGAGAGGGACTAGAAAGCCTCATGTCATTCCCGACGACTATGTTTATGTCCTTGTCTTTAATTTCTTTTCGAAGCAAATGAGAATAAGCACGACCGACTTTTTCTGCTAAATCTTCGTTTAAATTGTCAGGATAAATGCCTCGTATGTCGTAGGCTTTGAAAATAGACGTATCTATATACATTATTTATTGACTTAAATCATTCTAAGTGGGTTGCGATTGTGAAATCAAGGGCGGGAAGCATTTCTTCTTGGGATGTTTTTACTTTTATATCAAGGAGAGCCAAACTTTTTATGAATTCTTTCAAGCTATTACCTTCAAATCTTTTTGCCTGATTTTTTAATTTTCCAATTCTCCAAGGCTGATAATCGAGTCCATTGGGGTCAATGGACAACCAATAAAGGTCTCTGATATGGCGAGCCAAAAGGTGAAAGACAAATTCCAATGGCTCTGTTTTGACTACTTCATGCAAAAGCGTCAAACATTGTTTTGTGTTTTTCGGGTAAACCGATTCAAAAAATTTCCAAATGAGCTTGGGAAGCAGGAATTCTTCGTCTTTAAATTCTTTCGGAAATTTCTTCAGAGCAGTTTTGGTTAATAAACTCTGACTATAAATAATTAAAAACCCGTCTAGATTTGCGTTATTTTTTTGAAGCCAGACTAAATCAGAAGATGTTATTACTTTATAATCATCGATTACGTAGAGCACTTTATTTGCGAATAACGTTCCCGATGATAATTTTTCCGAAATATTATATTTATCATCACCGGAAACCCGAACGACTTCCCAACCCTTCTCTTTTGAACTTTTAATAATCTCATTAAATCTTTCTCTGCTTTTTAGTGTATGGTCTCCGTGTAGTATTAGAATCTTCATATAAATATCTAAAGAATGAATGAGAATGTGTTGTGAGAAATGAGTTTAGTTGTGTGGATGGGTTGTGAGTTACCACACCCTCACAGCTCACTACTCGACTCACTGCCAACCCTCATCCCCACCCTAAATATCATTAATATTTAAAAAATTATTGTTTAGAATATTTAGTCCTTATATATAGTTTAACTAACCTATCCACCCTATCGTGGAAATTTCTTTTCCCGCGTCTCACATGCGGCAATAAACTTCCTGAAAAGTTTTTAGGAATGTGAGCGAGTTCGTGAAGCAGTACCTTATCCTGTTCAAGTTTTCCTAACTTATCAAATCGCTCAGACAAAACTTCTATAATATATGCAGGTTTGGAGGATAATGCCATTTGCCAAATTTTTCCTAAACCCCATATTCTTGCATAAGCACGCGATTGTGAGTAAAAACTTCTGAAGCAATGTATTTGTGAAGATTTAACCCATTCTAAATTGAGACTTCTGACTAAATGAAGAATTCTGATTTTTATATCAGGAGCTTTTTTCCAATCCACTCTTCCTTTCTTAATTCTCATTTGAGGTAATATTACTTAATTAACTTTATTAACTCAATCTCTAAGTTAACTTACCTTGTATACCTCAGCCCCTTCTTTCACTTCTTGTTCGGTTTTTAATCCTACGATGTCTCCTTTTTTTGCGGAATCGAGTTTTTTATGCTCTACCTGAATGGATTCTACATTTTGCTCAAATAAATCTTCTCCGCCTCGAACAAATTTAATTCTCTCCCCCGATGCCAAACCGGCATTTAGTTCAATTACTGCAACTCCGATTTTATCGTAATAGTGTGTAACCAGACCAACTTTAAGATTAGCCATCAGTATTCACCTCCCCCGTTGGATAGCTAACGCATCCAACGGGGCCACGTTAGATGGCTTTAGCCTATCTAACTGTGGCTTTCCTTTGCGAAGCTATCCTTTTAAGTAATTTTTTAATCTATTTTTAATAAACTTCTTACCCCAGGATGTTTTTAAATAAATTTCTCGGTGTAGTGCATCCGTTTTGTTTGTACAAACCTCATAATATATCAGTTTAAAGGTTTCCTAGCCTTAGTTGCTACGACTAATCCTTTGTTATGTCTTTTTAATCTTTTTAGTAGGTTGTCTGCATAACCTGTATAAAAGTTTTTATCTTTATAACTTTGTAAAACATATACATAATACACAAAAACAATTTTTTGGAATTTGATTATTGTTTATTGGTTATTAATGCTAAAAGCATGTGTTATCGCCACTGCCAATGCATCCGCAACGTCGTCAAAATGAGTCTTTTTCTTTTTTGGTGAGCGAATGGGTAAAATTCCCCTGACCGCTTTTTTCATGGCTTCTTTATCCGAACGTCCATTTCCTGAAATTCTCAATTTAATTTGTGCAGGAGCATACTCAACAATTTTTGTTTTATGCTTAGCTGCTGCCAGCATAATTACACCCACTGCCTGACTAACTTGCATTGCCGTTTTTTGGTTTCTGAAGAAAAATAACCTTTCAATTGCCAAAACATCGGGTTTATGGGTACGCATTAATATACGCATTTCTTTATAAATAATATCTAGTCGAGCTTCAGCTTTGCTTTCTTTTTTTGTTTTTATCCAGCCAAAATCAAGCAAATCTAATTCTTTTTTTCCGTTTACCTCAATCATTCCGTACCCTACAGTAGCCGTACCCGGGTCGATTCCTAATATCAACATATGTTTATTATATCAGAGGCATTTGGTGAATGGTAAAGGGTAAAAGGTAAAAGAATAGAAAGAAGCTATAGAAATGCAAAACACCAGTGTGGTCGTATCTTCTCTTTCTTTAGTCCCCCCTAAGGCGACAATCAGATTGATAAATAAAGCCGCGTGTAACGCGACAACACTGGTGTATGTTTGCTTGAGTTGGGCCTGCGCTATCGCAGATGAAAAAATATTGATAATCTCAGCCTAAATAAGCAAGCTTCTCAAGTAACCTTATAATATCACAAAACGTTAAAAAGTCAAGTATGATAGGGTTAAAGAGCGAGAGAGTAAAAGAGTAAAAGTTTAATAGTAGAGAAGATTATTTTGAGCTTGCGAAAAACAAGCTTTGCTTATCTAATCGTGGCACTTGTATAATTTTCGTCTACTTTCTCCCAGTTGATTACATTCCACCAGGCTTCAACGTATTCCGCTTTTCTGTTTTGATATTTAAGGTAGTACGCGTGCTCCCAAAGGTCAATTCCGAGAATAGGAGTATTCCCATGCATCAAAGGACTATTTTGGAATGAATGTCTTTTAAGAATTAGTTTTCCGTCAGGAGTTTTAAGTAAATATGCCCAACCGCTTCCGAAAACTGACATAGCTTTAGCACTAAACTCCTGTTTAAAAGATTCTAAGCTGCCAAAAGTTTTTATTAATTCTTCTTTAAGGGGTCCTACCGGGCTTGAACTTCCAGCTGCCGGAGGCGTCATTATTTCCCAAAAGAAACTATGATTTGCGTGTCCTCCACCGTTATTTATAACTCCCTGTCTAATGCTTTCCGGCACTTCATCAATTTCAGACAACAATTTATCAATCGGTTTATTAGCCAATTTAGAATTACCTTCCAAAAGCTTATTCAAATTATCAACGTACGCCTGGTGATGCTTGTCGTGATGAATGCGCATTGTTTCTTCGTCAATATAGGGTTCAAGCGCGCTGTAGGAATACGGCAATTTTGGAAGTTTATACATAGAACCTGTTTAAAAACTCGCCTTTTTGGCTCGTTTTTAGAGCTAACGCTAGGTTATATAAACTGTTTTGAAACCAGTTTATTAAAATAATAATCTCAATATTATATATAAAATCGTTGTAACTATTATTCCGGCACCAATCGGGATATAAATAGCTCTTGGGCCGCTGATTCTGTAAAAATCACCCGGGAGAAGAAGCGGGTTTTTCCCACGCTTGTAATATATAAAATACATTCCGGTGACAACAACTACGAATAAGAGCAGGTAAATTTTTACACTTTCCATTATTAAACTATATTAACAGTATATTGTATGTTTATAAAGTTCAACGTGTATAAAACTCGACCCTAATGAATTAAATAATTGAAATTAGTTGTTAGAAAATGGAAAATAGTAATAGAAAATAGATATTGGAAAATGGTAAATATTTACTCTAATTTCTACTTTCTAATTTCCATTACCAATATCAAATTTCCAAATAACCAATTTCTACTTTCCTACAATTCGGATAATTCGAATGTGATTCGTAGATTAGGATCGCGTTTAAGGAAGAAGGAGTTTATAGGAAACTGACATAGAAATTTTGCTTATAAAGTTTTGAGCGCTCAACTGAAATCCTACCAAGTAGTTGTCAGAGGATACTCCGATTATCGCGTTGCCGTAGCTTTCGGGAAAGCTCGATTCCAATCCTGTAATAATCTCTTCATTATTAAAATTCCAGGTTCCTTTAGCGTTATCCAGATACTTAAGTTCGGAAGCCGCATCATCAGGCGTCATCGGCTGGCAGCATTCAGTTGCCTCGATTCTAACTGAAACAGGATTTGTCATATAGGTTGAAAGTGCAGCATAATTTTTAGATTTAACGGCTGCTTCAATATTTGCCTTATCAACACCTTGAGGCGCAACCGTGGGAGTTATTACACTGATCGGACTTGGAATTCTTAAATTAGTACCAGACGCCGGTGTAGGAGTAATTACAGATTTATTTGAATTTCCGGTATTTTTACCCAAAAAGTAAGCACCCGCTCCTATACCAACCAATGTTAAGGCAGAAAGAATCCCGGCGATATATACTTTTGCGTTCATTAAAATGCGATTATATATAATTATGAGATAACACGCAATCGCAACCTTAAGTTAACACTTGAATTATTTAATTAATTTATGCCAATATGGATTACATGAAAGACGATATTACCAAAAAAAGTACTAATATTCCCGACGTAGAGGATTCATCTCCTCCTTTGCCCGAGTCGTTCTTATCAACTCCTACAACTGCCTCGGTTCTTCCTGAACAGTCAAAAGGCGCACCTATGCCTCAAGGCATGGATATGAATGAACAGCAGTCAACTCCGGGTGTTGATACTCCGTCGTTTCAAAATGCCGAAGTCGCTCAAACTGAAGTTACCCCACCCTTGCCAGGAGGGGTTCCCGATGTTCAGCCGCAAGTTGTGTCTGAAAAAGAGACGAAATCTAAATTTCCGCTTATGATAGGGATATTAATAGTTTTAGCGATAGCTATTTACGGCTTCGTCGCATATCTTTACTTCGGTAATCAGAAGTTAAAGGAAGAATCACAATCTAAAAATGAATTGAAAAGTGCCGTACTGCCAACTCCACAACCCACTGTTGGCGTTGAGACTTTTCAATACTTAATCGAAAACGGAAGCATTAAAAAAGTTAGTTCAAAAGGTACAGAAGAAATTATTGTTTCAAAAGATAATTATAAAGATACCGGAATTACGGGCTTTACAAACGTAGTCGCATCAGCGCCCGGAAATTATATTTGTTTCTGGTCACTTCCTCCTGCACTTGGTCCCGCCTTATACTATTCGGATTCAAATGGAACCACACCAGTTAAAATTGCTGTGAAATCTAAAAATTGCATTTGGGCAGTAAGTGAGGATAAGCTGGCATATATTAATGACGTGTCTGAAGGGAAACTTGTTGATATATATCTTTATACAATTGCCGCGGATAGTTCTCAGAATTTAACTTCACAAACCGCGACAACCTCGGGAGTTTTCAGAAGATACGCTGCCACAAGTTTTTCGCCCGACGGGACAAAAGTCCTTTGCAGCTACGAAGAAATTGACACGGAGAATCCCTCTTTAGAAAACCTCGGAAACTGTGAAATCGATATCGCTACCGGTAATGTTACCGATAAATAGTAAAATTCACTACGGGGTTTTCTTTTTAAATTCTTACCTCCTTATAATTATATATAATTAACACTTCTATTAACTGCGGGTTTTTACCGCTTTATGCCACTTTCTAATTTCTAATTTCCATAACCAATTTCCATTTTCTAAAAACTATTTTCTAATTTCCTTGACTATAACGCCCTTCTATATTTAAACAATAGACCCTTAGTTAATAATTTATTGAAATTTATTTGATAAACTTTGTATCACTTTGCATATTTTTTATTGAAAAATATATTAAAAGATGCAGTTGACAGCTTATAAGCTTTTATTGTTATCTGAAAATAAGTTTAATTTTATTCTGTTCAATTTCTTCTGCCCCAGATTAGTTGTTAGTGTTAATAAGTGGTTTATTAGAATAATTTATTTCACCACACACCATACACCACCCACTATCCACTAATCACAGACACCGCTGACGGCAAACCGAGGCAATATGAAAAAAACGCTGTCCAAAATAATATTAATAGGAATAGTCGGATTAACTGCATTTGGAATTTCTTCAGCCTTTTTTACCGATTTCGAAACTTCCGAAGATAATACATTCACAGCCGGCGAGCTTGATTTAGAAATTGATAACGAAAGTTTTTACAATGGAGACTTTAATGAGGGTACAAGCTGGGAACTTCTTGATGATATAACCGACAAGTTATTTTTCAACTTCGACGACGTCAAACCTAATGACTACGGAGAAGACACAATTTCTATCCATGCTCAAAATGATTATTGGCTCTGTATGGATATGGAAGTCACCAAAGACGACGATAACACATGCGCAACAAACGAATTAATAGATGACCAAACTTGCAATGTAAACAATCCCGATGATGACGATGGAGAATTAGGTGACGAAATTAATTTCGCCTGGTGGGTGGATGATGGAGATAACGTATTTGAAGACAACGAACAAGCCTTCATTAATATTCTTCCGGCAAATACGGCGTTAAATCAATCTGTCGTTTTAGCAGACTCAACAGAAAATTTATTCGAAGACACGGGACCATTACTTAGCACTGAAACATACTATATAGGTAAAGCGTGGTGTTTCGGAAATATGGGTTTAGCACCTGATGATCAAGATAATGTAGGAAATGTAAAATCTCCATCAGGTGATAATAACGGAAATCAAGTAGTTGGAGAACCGGAAGACGGCGGATTTACCTGTGATGGCTCCGGACTTGATAACGCAACTCAAACCGACATTTTAATGGGTGATATTACTTTTAACGCATACCAAGCAAGAAATAATCCTAATTTTGTTTGCGGACAAGCAGAAGTAACGCCTACTCCAACTACTCCCCCCCAAATATCTTGTGAAACAGGTGATGTTCAGTTTGCGAGCAGTTCAAGTGATAACGACCAAGGGCTTCGAAAAGACAGCACGCCGGTTTTAGCAAACAGGAGTGTTCCTTCTGCTGCATTTGGCATACCGGAAACTTCCGGAGCTGACTCAGATGCCGGTTTCCCTGTTGGTAGTTTCTTTAGTTTAGGATTCCCGTTGGGTGGTAACACGGCTAGTATTGTATTTGGATTCGTAGAGCCTTTCTTCCCAAACTCGGGTGGTCCTGATTTACAAGTTTTTGAGACAACAGGAGGAACATATCCTGATGAAAAAGTTAAAGTGGAAGCAAGTAGCGCCTCAACCGGTCCATGGACAGTACTTTCGGCTTCTGCTACTCGAGATGAAGATATTGAGTTAGCACCACTAACTTCTGCGCAATTTATCAAACTAACTGATGTAAGCGATATTAATTTGTTCTCAGGTACTGGCGATGCAACTCCGGATGGCTACGACGTCGACGCTCTAAAAACATTCTGTAAAGAAGTCGAATAAATTTGAAAATTTCTGATTATTAAACAAATTAACTAATTAACCAATTAACTTATTAACTTTTTGATTAATTAGAATGCCTTTTGGCTTAGAAAGAAGGTGAACAAATAAAATAACTATGAAAAAAATATTACTTAGCTTACTATCCATCGGTGCAGTCGCAGTTGTCGCAGTCGCCGCCACCGGCGCATTCTTCTCAGACACAGAGACATCACAAGATAATACATTTACAGCCGGAGAACTTGACTTACAAATCGACAGCGAATGTCATTATTACCAGAATGGTGTAGACGTTGGATGTTTTCATAATTTTCCCAGTCCAACACCTTCAATTGCTTTTGGTAATTGGCCATTAGACGATTTAACAACAGAAAAGTTTTTCTGGTTTGACGATGTTAAACCCGGCGATTACGGTGAAAACACTATTAGCCTACACGTTTTTGATAACGATGCTTGGGTATGTATGGATATTAGTCCATTGGAAAATAATGATAAAACCTGTACAAATCCTGAGGGTGTTTCCGAAGGTGGAAGCTGTGGAATAGACCCCGACGCAGGAGAACTTGCTGAGAATTTAGATTTCTTTGCATGGTTGGATGACGGTGCTACAAATGGTTTCCAATGTTCAGATACTGAACCAGATGAAGGTGCTGGATGTGGAGATGATCCTCAAGAAGGAGACAACGTCTGGCAAAATGGTTCTGAAACGGCATTATTCTCTAATGTAATTGGACCAGCAAGTGATGTATTGGATGGAAGAACTTACACTTTAGCTGACTCTACAGGCTCTGTCATCGGTGGACCATTCATTGGTAGCTCCACTTACTACATTGGTGTTGCATGGTGTGCGGGAGATATGACACTAGCTATCCTTGGTCAAGGTGACATGACAGGTCAACCGAATTTGAATTGTAATGGTTTAACGATGGGTAATGATACACAAACTGATTCAGTGGTAGCTGACCTAACTTTTAGAGCTGAGCAATCACGTAACAATCCGGATTTCCGCTGTGTTCCACCGCAAAGAATCGACAGGACCCAAGAAGGATTTGGTGACGGTGGTTGGGCCGGCTGGTCTTGTCCAGCAGGCACTACAGCTATTGGAGGCGGAATCGATTCTAGCACTAATCCTGTTGGAGGAAACGGAGTTGCAGCGACTGGCGCTCCTGCAGTTGACGGATTCAATTACCCGGTCTACCCACACTACACATTCAGTGCTGGGGAAACAGGGTATGTTGTGCATGACCTAGTGGACGGACTTCCAAACAACATCACGTTCCACGTAGACTGTCTACCCAACTAATATGCCACTCTTCTAGAAGAGTTGCCTGTCTAGAGGAGGCAACCCCGACACTAATGTTTCGGGGGTAGCCTACTGGTCGGGACATGAAGTGCAGTCCCGACCGGTGGGGTATATGAATTTCAAGAAAATTTTAAGAATTGTTTCCCGTTTATTACTTGGTACGATAGTTATACTTTTAATAGGATATGTAATTGCCAATCGCTTTTTCAAAATTGATATAGTCAAACCCTACGTAGTCCAGTCCGGTTCGATGGAGCCGGCGATAAAAACTGCAAGTATTGTTTTTTCAGTCACCCAAAAAAGCTATAACCCGGGAGACATTGTGACATTTAAACAAGATGGTAACAAAGATAATCTAATAACCCACAGAATAGCATTTAAGCTCTATCCAAACGGGGTTGAAAATCCACCTGTCTATAAAACATCAGGCGACGCTAATGAAGAATTTGACAGATGGGAAGTAAAGCAGGATGATATCGTGGGAAAAGTAGCTTTCTCTCTCCCCTATCTTGGATACGCAGTTGACTTTGCTAAGCGTCCTTACGGATTCCTTTTTCTCGTTATTATCCCTGCTACTATTATTATTTACGAGGAGCTAAAGGTATTAGGACGTGAGTCTTTCCTTTTTTTAAAAAGAGTAACAGAAGATATTAGAGTTAAAATCTTTAAACCATCCGGTGATACCGGTTTTGCTTGGCCTAAAGCACAAGAAAAGCCTACCGGTGTTCCTTCTGGTGAAATCCGGAAAACCTATATCGACATCAGCGAAAAAACCATAAAACCGAATCTGCAAGGAGAGACCTTGCAGAACCTACGGAGGTCATCAATCCTTCTTCCCGTACTCGGCTCGGCTTTTGTTATCATCTCACTTACAGCATCATTTTTCTCAGACCCGGAAACAAGTGTAGACAACGTCTTTGGTGCAGCGGATTCTTTCGGCTCCCCAGTTGCTCAAACCCTAGTCATAAACGAATTACTTTACGATACAAACTGCGTGAACGCCGACGATAAACAATGGATTGAATTATGGAATGGATCAGGAGTAGCTGTAGACCTACAAGATTGGAGTCTAAGAGATCATAACGGCAACACTATACAAATAGTAAACTCTGCGACATCCTTACCTTCAGGAAAATTTGCTTTAATATCAAAAGCGCAGTCTGCTTGGAGCGCGTGTTTCGGTGATCTTCTAAGTGATGTAGTAACAGCAAATTTGGGTGGACAGGTTGATATTGATGCTATAGGAGGATCAATTAAGCTTTTAGATGATCAATTAAATATTATAGATCGAGTTGATTACGGAACAATGTCTGCTATTTTAACTGGAACTAATAGATCTACAGAAAGAAAAATTCTTGGACAAGACTCGGTTACAGGAGATAATTTCGACGTTAATGATTTTGAAAAAAGAGAACCATCTACTGCAGGATTCGCGATCCCTGAAAACCAAACCGTGATAATTAATGAGTTTATTGTCGATGACGGAGGCACCGGACAAGGCGAAGATTGGGTAGAAATTTATAATAAATCGGGCTCAAGCGTAGATATTAGTAACTGGACTTTACGAGATACTACTGGAACTTTTCACACTTTCCCTGCTGCAACATCTATTGCAGCTACATCTTTCATCGCTACTCCTAATTTTAGCAACAGATTAAATAACGGTGGCGATAAGATATACCTTTTCGATTCTTCTGGAAATCTCCAAGATGGAATTTCTTACTTTTTATTTGTTCCTGCTGTTGGAAAAACTATTGGTGGTAATCCCGATGGTGCAGAAACACGGGCTGTATTTGATACTCCTACAAAGGGGAGCTCAAATGGAGGCACGTCAACACCATGGCCATAAAAATATGAATAAGCAAATTATAAGAATAATAATATTTATTTTAGTAATTGTCGGACTTGGTTTTTATGCAAGGGAGAAGGGTTTGGTTATTGGGACAAAGGCTAATATTGTCGGGAATTTGAAATTCACATATCCGGGAGGGACTACTCCCGAAACCCTATTTAATGAACTTGATTTTAAGCCTGGGGATTGTAAAGAAAAAATAGTCAAAGTCGAAAATCTTGTAGGGAGTAATTCCATTGTCGGGGTATTTTCTGACGGAGAGTTGGATAGCGACGGATTTTCCAATAATTTGACAATTGAAGTTACCGACGGAACAAATACTCTCTACGGTCCCCTTTCCCTCTCTCAATTCTTTACCGATTCTGACATCCTTAATGAAATTGAACTTTTGACTCTAGCCGGAAATGCGACCGTAAACCTTCATTTTAATGTTTGCTTCCCCAATAGCGACGATAATGAATTACAGGGAGATACTGTTGTTTTTGACCTTAAATTCGGTCACATTAAGCCTCCGATTGATTTACCTGATGTTTGCGATGATTTGGAAGGTATTGTGACCGAAGTTATTGAGGGAACTCCCGGATATGATGAAATCGATGGAACAGAAGCAAGCGAGTTTATACGAGGCTTTGGCGGTAACGACGAAATCGATGCAGGCGGAGGCAATGATTGTATTATTGGAGATGAAGGCGAGGAAGATATCGACGGAGGCTCAGGGAACGATATTATAGACGGAGGCACAGAAAATGACGATATAGACGGAGGTAGCGGGAAAGATTATATAGATTCCGGAGAGGGAGATGACAAAATAGATGCAGGGTCAGGCGAGGACGAAATTTACGGCCAAGGCGGTAATGATAAAATTGAAGCAGGTTCTGATAACGATTACGTAGAAGGCGGACTCGGTAACGATAAAATCAGAGGTGGTTCAGGTAATGACCGGTTATATGGCCAGGATGGAGACGATAATTTAGGAGGTGGAAGCGGGAATGATTACATAAACGGAGGAGCAAACACAGATACTCTTTACGGCAACTCCGGTACGGATGATTGTGAAGACGGAGAAACGCTATCTTCCTGCGAACTATAGTCCTCTTTAATATCTCCTAAGAATTTGTGCTTCAGTTAGTTTTCGATTAAAATTCACGTTTATTCCTGCATTTATGCAGGTTTTTGATTTTAATGCGTCACAAATTTCAAATTTCATCGTTATACAAAGGTAATCTTTTTAAGTCTATTTCGGACAGACGTTTAGTCCGTAAGGCAAAGAAAGGTAATAAGGATGCTTACGGAAAGCTTTATCTTAAGCACCTTGATTCAATTTACAGATATATTTTTTTCCGTGTTGGGCAGAATACACATGAAGCTGAAGATTTAACGGAAATTGTATTTTTTAAAGCTTGGGAGAAGATAGATAACTTTAACGAAAAAGGGTACGGATTTCGAGCATGGATATATAAAATTGCCCACAATCTTGTCATTGATTACTACAGGGATATTAAAAGGCTAACAAGCCTTGATGAAGGAATTCCCTACGAAGGGAAAGGTATTGAAGAAAAAGCTATTGAAGATTTTGAAAAAGATGCCTTGATGAAGGCAATAGAGAAGCTTTCAAGCGAACAAAAAGAGGTAATAACAATGAAATATATTGAAGGTTTTTCAAATAAAGAAATAGGAAAAGTTCTTAATAAGGGTGATGATGCGGTAAGAGCGCTTAAATCCAGAGCCTTAAAGAAATTGAGAAAATTATTAAGCCAAAATGATTAAGTATAAAAAATTAATAACTAATTTATCGAGCCTTCAATCAATTACTCCGCGTCAAATTTTTAAATCCCATGTCGAAAATGTTTTGATTTCTTCCTTGCCGTCAAAAACATACAGAAAAGACAGGTTTTTCTTGGGATTATCAATACGATTAGCATTTGCCTTACTGGTGTTTATAATCTTCGGAAGCTCCGGATTAGTTCTGGCTTCACAAGAGAGTAATCCGGGTACTGTTCTTTATCCAATAAAGCAAATTGTTCAAGATATTAAAATAGCCGCAACAAGCAATCCGTCCTCAAAAGCTTTACTTCATGTAGAAAAGGCAGAAGATAAAATTCAAGAAATACGACTGTCAGCAAATGAGAACAATGAAGAAAAATTAGAAGAAAGAGCTTCTGATTATAAAGAAATTGTCGGAGAAGTCATTGAAGATACACAAAATATTGAGGCTCAAAATAATAATGCCGCTCATTCAATCGTAGAATCATTAGGCAATCAAACACAAACTTTAAAGGAGTTGCAAAATTCATCTCCGGCAAACGCTCAACCGGCTTTAGAGAATGCGATAGAAGCTTCTCAAAAGGGACTAGAGCGTGTACAAGAAGCGCTCCAAAATAATCCAAATAATCAGGGGAATGAACTCCCTGATGCTTCTCAAAATGGACAAACACAAGGACAAAATACGTCCAATGAACACAAAAAGGGGGGAGGTGATTAATTAATGCCATTATTTATACAAGCACTTGTTGCACTAGCTATGAGCATTTCCGCCTTATTTGCTCATGGTGGAAAACCAGTGACAGTACCTCCGGTCACTCCGGAGTCTGCATCAGCCCATGGTGATTTAGTTTCAGAGGCCGCAGTTAATCTTGACCCGCAAAATACGAATTCTCAAGGCACAAATAACTCTGAAAGCCAAGGTGAAGGGTCTTCAGAAAATGGTGAAGTTAGTTCAAATGCGGAGCTACCTGTTACTACAAAAATAGAGGCTTTAAATACGAGTTCAGGAAAAACTATGCCTACTTTGATTCCTCAGGTTGCGGTAGATAATTCTCCCGCACTAGAGGCTTTAGTTCCATTAAATCTTAGTACACCTGAAGTTGTATCATTAGAAGTTGAGGCAGACGAGAACGCAGATTTTGGTCAAGATGTATCTGACTCTCAACCAGATGAAGCAGTGTCAAACGGACACGCATTCGGCGAGGCAACAGCAGTAGACGCTAAGAATAATATTCATAAGCCATAATAAAACTGCTAATAATTTTATTAGCCAGTGTTTATAAACCCGCAAATTTCTAAGAAATTAGCGGGTTTTTTTATAAAGACAGAATTCTTGAACAATATTACAAACCCAATGCTTTTACAACATCCTCCGCTGAGTCGTATGTTCCATCCGGAAGTTTATCCATAAACCATTTCTTATCCTCTTCTGAAAAATCAGAAAGATTATCGCATTCAGCAACGAGTTCTTCCTTTGTTGCGGGATACTTCTGATGCTCCATTAAATGTTTTTTAGCTCCATCTACATCTTTCATTAATTATTCACCCCCTCCAGTTAAGTAGCTCCTTTGGAGCACTTAACGGAGTCACGTTGGATGCACTCTGTGCTATCCAACTGTGACTTTTTTACCACTCATGTGATAAAAATTAAGTATGATTTAAATATATTAAAAATCAAGGGGTATTTTAAAATTTAAAATCCGAATAAGGATATATTAAAGCCTATATTATGGATAATTATGTTAATACAGGTAATAACTATTGACATGTATAAGATATAGTATTAAGCTTATAAAATGTTTAGAAAGAATATTCTTTTTTCCCTTATAGCTCTCGCAGTTACGGTATTTTTAGGAGCTTTTGCAACGGCAACTTACGCGAGCCATTCATGGGGAGGTTACCACTGGGCTCGCATTTCAAATCCCTTCACCTTAAATCTTGGCGATAATGTTTCATCCGGTTGGGATACTTATCTGGCAACAACCTCGGCTGATTGGAGTTTATCTTCTGTTCTTAATACCGCAGTTGTACCAAGTAATAAAAATCCCAGAACTTGCCGAGCAACTAGCGGAAGGGTTGAGGTTTGCAACAGCAAATACGGAAATAACGGCTGGCTTGGACTTGCTCAAATATGGATAAGCGGCAGCCATATTTATCAAGGTGTAACAAAGGTAAACGATACCTATTTCAATACAACTAAATATAATACACCGGCCTGGAAGAACATGGTCATGTGTCAGGAAGTCGGGCACACTCTTGGGCTAGACCATCAGGATGAAATTTTCAATAATGAAAATCTTGGAACCTGCATGGATTACACGAGTGATCCCAACTCAAACCAGCACCCCAATCAACATGATTACGACATGCTGGAGGCAATTTACGCACACCTTGATACCTTTACAACTCTTCAAAGCGGTTCCCAGAAACTGCCTTTAGGTCTATCCATCGCAGGAAGTGTGCAAAATGGCGATTATGAAAATCGCAGCGACTGGGGAAAGGAATTAAAAAATAACGGACGCGTTGCTTTATATGAGCGTGATTTTGGCGGCGGCTACAAACTCTTCACCTTTGTTATCTGGGCACAGGAATAGTTGGACTTCATTTAAGTTCCCACATCACGCTATCAGCCCGAAAGACTGCTTTGGAATTTTTGGGAACAGTTGAATTTTTGTTGCCTATCTCTACCCTGTATGCATTTCCGGAAATTAAACTAAACTGACCCAACGAATTCCAAGAATTTGCCCCAATAGTCTGGTCAATTAAAACTCTCGCCGTTCCACCAGCATGCGTAACAGTATGCTCGACCTTATTGTAATTATTGGTAGATGGCGCCCAAGTCGCAAAAACTTCATAGGTTCCCGTTACCTGGGGAGTGAAGTTAAAGATTGCCGAACGGGTCCCACCTACTTTTCTTAACTTTCCCTCTCGACTTCCAATTCCCGTTGTCAACCAAAAAGCACTACTTTTAAGAGAGGTATCCACGAGCCCAACATCGGAGTAATTTGAATAGTTTTGCCCCCCTTGCCTACTTTCGACAACAAAACCTGGCGCATTATTAGCTAAATTCTCCTCGGCTACCCATCCAACAGTTCCTCCAAAGTCAACTTTCCACCAAAAAAAGCCTTTAGCCAAAACGCCATCAAGGCTGTTGAAGTGAGAAAGAATTACCCCCAGACTATTTGCAGGCAGTAATGTTAAAGCTGCGTAGTTTGTACCCGGACCAAGCCTGACTTCGGTTTGTGACAAAGTTCTCGCGACCTCATTCGCGGCAAAGCGTGTGGATTTCTGCATCGGTTGATTAACAACCATCATCATGCCATTTACTACAGGTCGCTCACTGCCATCTGAAGGATTATTCATAACCTGCCCATTTACAACCATCGTGGAAGAGCCTCCTCCGTCTTGGTTTATTCCCCAGGTGGCGCCCAATGTATCCCGAGTAAATGCCGCAAGTTCTTGAATAGTCATTCCGATACTTGTTCCCGGAGCACGACCGTCGACTACGATGTAGTAAATATAGGAGTTATTAAAGGCAATTGCCGTTCTTGGGTGCCTCTCTGTCGCACCCGGGTCGCCAAAAGAGTTAATTACCCCATTTTCAAGAAATTCGTAGCTTCCTGATATACTGGCATATGTTTTTGTCCAGTCACCAGAAAGGCTTCCGCCGCAACCTTCGGCAAATTGAGTTATTTCCTGAGAAATACCGATTTCATCGCCAACGCTAATATTATTCAATAGTGTAGTTCTTGCAATCCCAGTTGCTGATAAAACTACGTGGTCGAAGGGAATTTTAGTGGACCCTTGACCGTTTCTTATTTCCCTAACGTACCCCTTGGCTATAGCCGGTTCAGGCAGGATTAGGCTCGGCCGAGTCATCTCAACTAAAACCTCTACTCCTAAATTATCTGTATTTGTGTCGCTATCGTATTGGGGAGTGTAAACAATAAGCTCGTCTGCACCACGAGCGAAGTTTATTCCACCAAACTCCATCTTATTTCCGCTTTTTGTAAAGGTTATCAACTGTTTTTCGGGTCGATGATATACGCATTGACCAATAAATGCGCTTCTATCGAGCTTCCAGAAAAAACCACTCCCTCCGCCTAAGTCATCAAAGCGTTTAGCGTACCAGCCTGAGTGGATTTGCCCGCTTGCTGGAATGTCTGCTCCCGGCTCTTCAAACGAACCGTTAATCGCCACCACAACGTCGTTTCGCGAACCCCAGGATTGTTCCCAGTAATTTATTGCCTCATCATAGCGTTCGGCTTGACCACTTATTACTTCTCGACCACTAACCAATTTTCCCTGACCGATGCTGCTTTCAAGAGTCGCATTTAAATTGCTCCTGTCCATTCTGGTGACGAAGACATTGTTTGGGTCAGGAAGTGTATATTTTTGATATTCAATACCGTCGCCAACTGTTTGCCAAACAGCAGAAACATTTGAAGGCAAGAAAAGAGGCAGAATTATTAGAAGAAGAAGGAGGGTTATTAATCGAGAAACGATTTTCATCGTGACCAATAATTACAAACTAACATGGATTTGTCAACAACCAACTGTAAAGCTCGGTTTGTCCCTTTCTATCGCTGTATTTCAATAGTAATATTTTAAAGACCATCAATTTTGGAAGCTAGGATGAAATCGTTTTTATGAAGACCTCCAATCTTATGAGTATATAGTTCTAATTTTACTTTATTATAATCGTGGAGGTATATGTTGGGATGGTGTACTTCTTTTTCGGCTAGCTCCCCTACTTTATTTACAAAATTCAGCGCTTCCGAAAAATCTTTAAATTCAAACGTCTTTACTAATTTCCCCTCAGTCGATTCATCTTCACCCAATACTTCCCATCCGTCTACCAACTCGATTAAAAACTTTTTAATTTCATCTTCTTTTAAAACCGCCTCCCCACCCCTGCAGGGGACACAGCTTTGATTGGATAAGGTCATATTTATATTATACCAAATTAGTTATTGCAGAACGATAATAACACAGGTTATTCTTAATTAATGACTCCAGTTGGATAGAGATGTTCCCAGAGAACTATCTCTCTGGAGGAAAGTGGGTGATGACCAATGGCTAATAGAAAACTTTTTACAAGTAAATATATAATTTTACTTTCAGCCGTGGTTTTATTAATTATTTTTGTCTTTTTCTTTTAAGAAGAAGGTTCTTTTTCAGGCAGGAGTATACTCTTTTCGTCCTTCAATTTTATTTTAATAGGCCTGACTAACATTACTCCTAAGCTTGCTATTTTAAATCCCACACTTGCAATAAAACCCATAAATAGTAAGTGGAAAGTATAATTCAATGGAGAATTTAAAACATCGGGAGATATAAGTTCTGCTTTAGTATTAATTTTACCTTCATCAATTGCGCTTTTTTCCTCGGGCGATAAATCGCTGCCAACAAAATTTGCCAAATCCAATGAAATTCCTTCTAAATTAAAAATATCAATCGGATTAGCTTTTTTATTGAAAACATTAAATACACTAAATGCCGAATAAAATATAATTAGAAGTCCCAAAAATAAAAGCGAATATCCTGTAACTCTTTCACTCATGATGTAAGGTAAAAGGTAAAAGAAATATCTATTATATAATTTATAGTAAAATATATGCTCGTGTCAAAAAATATTATCTTTATATTAACAATAATTGCTCTTATTGTCGCTTCTTACAGCCTGAAATCCTATATAATAAAAAGAGTAAATGAGGATAACAAAACTAAAAATATTGTATCCGGTCCAACAGTTACGTTGCGTGAAGTAAGTAAAACGATTAATGAGGAAGTTACAAGTGGTGAAAAAGAATACGAATTATCGGCAATATTGATAAAAGACCCTGAAAAACTTCATTTATATCCAAATTTTGCTGAAAAATTAACATCCGATGAGGCAATTATTGAGCATAAGTGCGCATCGATTACATCCGGAGGATTATATACAAAAGAATCTACACCAATAGGACTTTTTATAGCTGAAGGCAAACAGCTAAAAAGTAAAATGCAAAGCTCTTTCTTTAACGGTATATTTTCTCAAACCTTTGACGGCAAACCTACAATTGGCAAAGAATTTGTTGGGAATAATATAAAAATAAGCATTCAATCCGGACCTATTCTTATTACAAACGGTAAGTCTCAATTGTTTGAAAAAAGGAATGATGAAGAAGCTCGAAGAGTAGTAATCGGAATTACCCAAAATAATGAAATAATTTTAATGGCACTTTATAAAAAAGACTCGGTTTTTATAGGTCCGAGCCTTGAGGAACTCCCCGAGCTTATTCAAAACTTTTCAGAAAAGACTGAAATAAATATGATATCAGCACTAAACCTTGACGGAGGCAGTGCCTCGGCATTTATAAGCGATACAATTGCGTTATCCGAATTGAGTCCTGTCGGCAGCTATTTTTGCGTTAAGTGAGCAAGACCACCTGATAATCTCTCCACTCTCTTTTTTTCAGCTAGCCTTACAGCGGACTCGTTCATTCCGAAGTGGTGTGCGATTTCGTGCCAAACAGTATTTTTAACAATTTCCTTTAAATCTTCGTACGAGCGGGAAAGAGTAAGCATCGGCATTTTAAAAATAGTGATTTTATCCGGAAGAACTCCTCCTATACCGTAACTTCTCCTTTTTGTTTTAGGTACTCCTTCATATAAACCTAATAGCATACCGCCTCCTCCAGGGATTAATCTATCTAACTGCTTTCTTGAAGGATAATCCTCAATTACGATTGAAACATTTTCTATTTGCCTTAAAAATTCCTCAGGAATATTTTTTATTGCTTTTTCGATAAGTTTTCCGAATTCTTGGTCATCCATAAATGGTTAGTTAGATAATTAGTTACTTAGTTATTTGATCTTTTGAATTTTTTCCAAACTTGGATGGATTATTGAAGCGGGATTGGAATTTCTGCCTTTGTCTGACGAATACATCTTTTGAAAAATTGTAAATTCTATATGTTATGTTACGATTTATGTGGGAAAATATTGCAGTTTGACGAGCAGCCTTGAAAGCCTTAGCAGTCTGCCTGAAATAAGTATTTATTCTCTTTTGACCTTTTTTACTCACCGTCTTTATATATTTTAAACTAATATTTTAATAATTTCTTATACTCGCCAATTAAAAATTCATCTCCGTGACCGGAATATACTTTTACATCTTTCGGCAATTTCAGTATATTTATAACCGATTTCTTTAAATCATCCGAATTTGAGTAGTCGAAATCAGTCCTGCCAACTCCTCCACCGGAAAATATAAGGTCTCCGACAATTATAATCTTTACCTCCTTATTATATAAACTTACTGAACCGGGAGTATGTCCAGGAGTTAAAAAAATGTCGAATGTCAAATTACTAATTACTAATTTATCCTTATCTTTAAGATATTTATCAACTTTGGGAGGAGGACCTGAGGTAATTTTAGTAAATTTCATAGCTGAGGAACTCATTCTTCCCAGTAAAAATTCATCATATTTACTCATCATAAAAGGGATATTGTAAGCGAGTTTAAGTTCTGTTACTCCCAGTATGTGGTCAAAATGACCATGAGTTGCGATTATTTTTATTGGTATTAAATTTTCGTCAGAAATTATCCTTTGTATATAATCAGCATCATCGCCAGGGTCGATAATTACACATCTATCATCATCTGCCACTAAGTAACAATTGGTTTGTAGTTGGCCTACAGGTAAACGTTTAACTGAAATCATAACTCACAATGGGTTGAGGGTGTGTAGTGGGTTGTGTGTTTAGTAGTGAGTATGAGCTGTGCGGATAATATTCATCCCCACTTCTCACAACACATCCTTAACTCATAACTCAAAACTCACCCCCCTCCTTCGAATTTAATACTTTTCGTGCCGCGTCATACAACCTTTATAATCCTAGCTGATTTTACTCTGCCACCCTCAACTTCTATAGCAACAACGTCTATCCTTAATTTCTTTGCTAAATTTTTGTGAGAAAGTAAATAATATTCGATGATTCTTTTAATTTTATTAATTTTTCTCGGCGTAACTGACTCTTCAGGTAAACCGAATTTTCTACTCCAACGCGTTTTAACTTCCACAAAGACTAAAACATCCTTATCTTGTGCGATTAAATCAATTTCCCCTAATTTGCTACGGAAGTTTTTTTCCAATATTTTGTAACCATTATCTACTAGAAGTTTTGAAGCATATTCTTCACCTAATTCACCAAAGCCTCGTTTCCCTCTCATTTCTTAGCTACTAACTTTTTTGGAGTTTTATTCTTTGTAGTCTTTCTCTTGGTACTCTTAGTACTCCTGGTACTTTTGACACCTTTTTTAAATTCTCTACCTTTTGCCCTTTTGTAAATTTTTTCAATCTCTCTTTTGGATTTATTTCTGATAAAATACAGCTTTGCGCTTCTAATTCCACGATAACCGCTTCTGACCACTTTAACGCTTTCGATTGTGGGTGAAGCTAGAGGAAATATCCTCTCAATTCCAATCTGTCCCGCACCGATGCGTCTGACACAAAAACTGGTATTCTCTTCGCGGCCTTTGATATAAATAACTATTCCTTCAAAAGCCTGGGACCTTTTTTTACCGCTTTCGTAAATTGCTTGAGTCACTCGAATTGTGTCTCCGACGCCAAATTCTATCTCATTATGATAAGTTACTATGCTCATGGACAAATGATATTTTACGCTAAAAGGCAGTTTTGTTCAATGTTTTTGATTATTTAATATTTCAGATATCTCGGCAGCTGTCTCCTCTGTCCAATTTACTCTTATATTTAAATCTACCTTTTTATCTTCTTTACCTTCAAATATTAAACTTACCTGCTTTGTTCCTGGGTTTTGGATGAATAAATTCTTTAGCCTCGTCAACTGATATTTTTGTGTATCTTTAGGTATTCTTACATACAAATGGTCGCTTTTATTGTTATCATCCGAATTGTAATTATTCATTGTTTCTTTCGTCTCTACCGCCTCAACGATTATTGCCGGAGACTCGTCTTTAGTATCAACCCTTCCCGAAATTAATATTGGCTTATTATCAATCCATACGTTTCTCGTTTTTAAAAATATTTTAGGAAAAACTATTAAGTCCAGCGACCCCGTACCATCTTCCACGCGTATAAATGCCATTTCAGCGCCAGATCGTCTTGTTACAACAATTTTTATATCGGTAACGACTCCGGCAACGCGAACAATCTCATCCAAACTTTCTTTTGGAGAAATTTCATAAATTTTATGGGTTGTCGCATGCTCAAATATTTTTATCAATTCTCCAACTGGTCTTGAAGATAATGAAAATCCCAGAAGTTGACGCTCTAAACTTTGAATTTCTTCATCAGTAAACTCGTTAACATCGCTTAACAATTTATCTACACTTTTAATATCCTTAATTTCATCTTGTGAAAATAATCCTTGTTGGTTTTTAAGTGAAGGTGGTTTTGAAACTTTATTTCTAATTGTGTCCATTGATGCCAAAAGTGCCGCGCGCGAACCAAAAGAAGACAGTGCACCTACTTTTATCAAACTCTCTAGTACCTTTTTATTGACTCGCCGGGAATCAACTCTGCTTAAAAAATCCGCAAAAGAAGAAAACTGTGCTTTGTCTCTTGCTTCCAAAATTGCATCTATTGCAGCCTTCCCTACATTTTTGATGGCAGAAAAACCGAATCTGATAGCCTTTTTTTTAAGCGAATCGCGGTCGTAAACAATGTTAAATCCGACCTTACTGTCATTAATATCAGGCGGCAAAACCGTAATTCCGATTCTCTTACACTCATTAACGGCAGCTGATATTTTTTCATTATCAATTGATTCTGCAGTTAAATAAGCGCACATAAATTCAACCGGAAAATTAGCTTTCATATATGCTGTTTGGTAAGCAACCATTCCGTAGCTGGCTGCATGAGCTTTATTGAATCCGTATCCGGAAAATGGTTCTATTAGCTTAAATAAATCTTCAGCTCTATGCTCTTCTATGCCGTTATCAATCGCTCCTTTTATGAATTTTTCTTTCTGTTTTTCCATTTCTTGGGGAATCTTTTTCCCTACAGCCTTTCTAAATTTGTCTGCTTCTTCCCAAGTGTATCCCGCAATATTTATGGCTGTTGCAAAAACATCGTCTTGGTAGACAAGAAGACCGTAAGATTTTCCTAAAAATTCCTTCATTCTTGGGTCAAAATACGATACTTTTCCGGGATTATTTTTACGCTCTATATATTCAGGTATTTGAGCCATGGGACCAGGTCTGTATAAAGCAACCATTGCCATTAAATCTTCAACGCGGGTGGGTTTCAAGTCCTTCAAATATCTGGTCATACCGCTTCCCGAAAGCTGAAACACACCCATTGTGTCTCCGCGTGAAAGCATCTCAAATGTTTTTTTATCATCCAGTGGTATTGACGTTATATCAATTCTCTCTTTAGAATCACTATTTACTATTTCTATCGCACTACCTAATATTGACAAATTGCGAAGTCCCAACAAATCAAATTTCAAAAGTCCTACTGCTTCTTGTGGTGAAACGTTCGGGTCTAAGGCATCCATATCGTATTGGGTAATAACCTTTTTTCCTTCCGGGTCAAGCTGAATGGGTGAATAGTCAGTTATCGTATCCGGCGCAATAACCAATCCTGCGGCATGTACTGACACATGTCTCGCATTGCCTTCTATTTGACGAGCAAGGTCTACAATTTTTCTGACTTCAGAATCGCTGTCATACATTCCTTTTAATTCTCTTGATTCACGGAGTGCGCGTGCGATACTCATCGGAAATCCTTGAGAGCCTATGGGAATGTTTTTTGATATTCTGTCTCCGGATGAGTAAGGAAAACCCAATACCCGGGCGGTGTCTCTTACTGAACCTCTTGCCAGCATTCGCCCGAAAGTACAAATTTGGGCAACCTTATCTTTTCCGTATTTTTTAGTAATATAGTCAATTATCTCCTCTCGCCTGTTATCGGCAATATCAAAATCTATATCAGGCGGTGATGGCCGCCAGGGCGTTAAAAATCTTTCAAATGGTAAGTCATACTTTAAAGGGTTAATATTTACAATTCCAAGTGCGTAGGCAACCATGGAGCCAGCTGTAGAACCTCTGGTATTTGTAATGATTCCGTGCTCGTTAGCCCACTGCGCAACGTCAGCAACTATCAAAAAGTAAGTTGCGTAACCTTTCTCTTTAATTATTTTTAATTCATACTTTAAGCGTGTTTTTATATCCTCAGTTAATTTAGGTACTTTTTCGTCTATACCTTCCCAAACAATATCTTCTAATTGGCTGTTTGCCGTTTTTCTTTTTTCAAGAGTGTATTTTGGAAAAAACCATTTATTAAGAATTATGTTTACGTTGCACTTTTTCGCAATTTTTATAGTATTTTCCAGTGCATCCGGAAAGTCACTAAAAAGTTCGCTCATTTCCTTTTTACTTTTAATGTAAAAAGTCGGACTATCAATAAAACGAAGCCTTTTTAAATCCGATATGTTTTTGCCTGTTGCTATACAAACTAACGCATCCTGAGCAAAAGCGTCTTCTTTTTTAATATAATGAGCATCATTCGTTGCAACTAAAGGGATTCCCAAATCTCGGCTTAATTTGACTACACCCTCATTTACAGTCTTTTCAACACCGTCTTGCTTCGCAAGGTCCTGTTTTATTTCACTGGCCTCTGCACCTTCTATGTATTTTCCATATTCGTGACGCTGCATTTCTAAATAATAGTCGTCAGAAAATACATCCTGATACCAAAGTGCAATATTCCTTGCTTCGTCGTATGTTCCTGATACTAAAGCGTTTGCAATTTCTCCCTGGGCACAGGCTGAAGTTGCGATTAATCCTTTGGAGTATTTTTGTAAAGTTTCCCTATCAATTCTTGGCCGGTAATAGTAACCTTCAAGGTGTGCAATCGAAGTTAATTTCATCAAATTTTTATAACCCAACTTATCTTTTGCCAAAAGTAGAAGGTGAAAATTCTTAAATTTTCCGCGTTCAGGCCTTTTTGTCAATTCAACATTTGTTATATATGCTTCCATCCCGATTATGGGCTTCACATCTGACTTAATTGCCTTTTTGTAAAATTCAATTACTCCATACATTGTGCCGTGGTCGGTTATAGCAACCCCCTCCATATTATTTTCTTTAACGTGTGTTATTAGTTTACCAATTTTGCTTAAACCATCTAAAAGTGAGTATTCCGAGTGAACATGAAGGTGAATAAAATTATCAGACATATTTAATAATACTAAGGTTTAGGATAAAGGGTATAGGGTAAAAGATATATATAAATTATTAGAAACACTGAATTATCAGAATGAGTTTTCTATAACTTTTTGGCCATACTTTTTAGAAATACTCAAGATTGTAACTGACAATCCCAAAAGCATAAATAAAAGTATTTTAATACCCAGAAAATCTGTAATTGCTCCTGAAAATATTACCGGAAAGATAGTTATCGCTGTCACTAAAAACCAATAATTGCCAAATACTCTTCCTCTGAATCCACCCGGCGTCTTTTCCTGCAAGAAAGTCTGAACAGGGATAAGTATTCCCACAAAAGAAAATCCTGTTGCCATAATGCTAAATACACCCAAGGCTATTCTTATATTTGCTGGGAGCGTTTCCAATATAAATATCAAAATAAACAAAAGGATTGATATCAAAAATAAATTTGTCTCAATTAATTTCTTTTTCCTTCCTGCTTTCTTAATTAACTTAGGTATTGTAAGACCCGACAATCCTGCACCTATCCCTAAGGGTATTGCAAGAACATAACCCAAAGACTCAAAAGGAACCTGCAGTATTTCTTTTGCAAAAACCGGCACATTAACCACAACAATTGAAATTGATATTTGCAAACACATTAGAAGTAAAAATGGATAAAGAATTCTTTTATCCTTCGTTATAAACTTATATCCCTCCATAATTCCTTTAAAAAATGAAACGATAGCTGTTTCAAACTTTTCAGGTACTACCTTCCCTGTTAACATTTCCGGAAGAAACGAAACACTCACGAATGCAATAAAAAGGAAAAGTGCACAGATATAAAGAGTAATGTTAAATCCTAAAAGATGAAACATAATTCCTGCAATTCCGTATCCGACAATTAACGATCCCGTTTGAGTCATAAAAAATAGTCCGTTAGCATGGGCTAACTCTGCTTTATTAACGATTGAAGGTAGTGCCGAGAATTCCGCAGGAACATAAAATTGATTCAAAAAGGAATATGCCATTGCAACTCCAAAAAGTAAAAAAAGACTTGACTCGTGTGAAAGCGCGTAAAAAAATATTGTCGCAGCTTGAAGTAAGTTTGTGATAATTAATACTTTTCTTCTTTCAAATATATCAACTGCGGCTGCCGCAATAGGACCAACTACAACTGCAGGTATTGCGTAAGATATCCATAATAGTGATGTTGCAATTGTCGACCCTGTATCAACATAAAGCCTAATAAGAAGTAAAAAATTCATAATATTTATAGTCAATTGTGAAAGTATTTGAGATATCCATAAATATCTGAAATTTTTATTCAAAACCAGAGGTTTAAAATCTGAAAGCATGGCAATAACTAATAATTAATAGCTAAGAGCTAATAACTAAGAATTTATAAAATTTAATAATTTCTATTATCGCAGTTTTTCTTCTAATAATTTTCTCACAACCGACGGGTCAGCTTTTCCTTTTGATAATTTCATAACATTACCGATTATTGCAGATATTGCTTGAGTCTTTCCTTTTTTATAATCTGCAACTGCATTAGGCGTGTCTTCAATTGATTTTGTTATCCATATTTCTAACTCTGACGAACTTGTAATTATATTACTGCCTTTTTCTTTAAATTTCTTAATAAAAGCATCAACTGATACTTTAGTAAAGTCGATTGGTTTATTTACAATTTCTCCTGCTAATTTATCTAACGGTAAACCTTTCTTTTTTGCTATTTTTAAAGCATTTTCCGCGAATATTGCCAATCCTTTGTTTTCGGTAAGTACTTCAATATAATGAACAGGTAATTTATAAATATTTCGAAAACGTTTTTCTATCTCATCCGGCATCAGTGGAATAGAATTTCTAAATTGCTTAATTTCTTCATTTGTAAATACAATCGGAGGAATATCGGGTTCCGGAAAATATCTGTAATCAGCCTCTGTTTCCTTAAATCTTTGCGGTACGGTCGCGTTTTTTGCTTCGCTCCAACCTCTTGTCTCTTGATTAGGAGTTTTTCCTTGCGACAATAAATCAGATTGTCTTTTTATCTCGTAATTTATTGCCTTTTCCAAAAAACGGAACGAATTGATATTTTTTATCTCAACCTTGTAGTCAGGTAATTTGGTGATTTGTGATCGGCCTCCGGCTCGGAGAGGCCTCCGGCTCGGAGAGTGTACGGTGTACGGTGCGAGGGAGATGTTCGCCTCAAGGCGCATTGAACCTTTCTCCATATCACAGTCAGATACCCCTAAAAATCGGATTATTTTCTGCAGTTTTTGTGCAAACTCTTTAGCCTCGGCGGGAGTCTTTATATCTGGTTCGGTAACTATTTCGACTAAAGGAACTCCGCTTCGATTGAAATCAACCAAGGTTACATTTTCACTATTTACTTTTTTATGTACGAGCTTCCCCGTATCCTCTTCCAAATGTACCCTCCGTATTTTAATTTTATTTGTAATTTGTAATTTGACATTTGACATTTGAAGCCAGCCACTGCTGGCGAGCGGCTCATCATACTGGCTTATCTGGTAGCCTTTGGGTAAATCCGGATAAAAATAATGCTTTCTGTCAAATTTAGAATTTTTATTAATTTTGCAATTCAAAGCCAATCCAATCAGAGCTGTCCATTCTATTGCGCGCTTATTGGGATATGGCAGTGCTCCGGGAAGACCTAAGCAAACCGGGCAAGTATGAGTATTGGGCGCAACTCCAAAATGATTATTAATACATCCGCAAAACATTTTTGAGAGTGTTCTAAGTTCAACATGAATTTCCAGTCCTATAAATGTTTTAAATAATTCATTCATAATTTAGGTTTTTGTTTATGCCATGGAGTCGCTTTCTCGTATGCATTCCCGGCCTGAATAATTAAACCTTCCGAAAATTGTGGACCGATTATATCCAGTCCAATAGGTAGACCATCCACATATCCGCAGGGAATACTCAGTCCCGGAAGTCCTGAAATTGTACTGGGTTCAACTAAAATATCTTCCATCTCACCAAACATCGCTTGACCCTTAGTTGCTCCTAATTTTTGAGCAGGCCCGGGTGAAGTCGGACCGATTATCAAATCATATTTCTTAAAAATATTTTCAAAATCTTTTATATAGAGAGTCCTAACCTTTTGCGCTTTTTTATAATATTTGTCAGCGTACCCGGCTGATAAAGCGTAAGTACCTAAAGTAATCCTCCTTTTTGCCTCTTGACCAAAGTGAGACCTGTCGTTCCCGAAGCGGATACCATCATAGCGTGCAAGGTTCGATGATACCTCGGAGCGCTGAATCAACGTATACACTCCTATTGCGTATTCGGGATTCATCGTGCGGACATAATCTACCTTAGCGCCTAATTTCTCATATACTTCTCCTGCGTCGTTTATCAATTTTTTGACGTCTCCCCTCATTTGGGGCAATAAATATTCGGAAGCTATTCCTATTTTTAAATTCTTAACCCCTTTATTTAAGTAACTGGTATATTTTTCGGCAGGTTTAGGCGACGTGGTCGCATCATACTGATCCGCTCCCGCAAGTGCTTCTAAAACTATTGCTGAATCTTCAACCGTTTTCGTCAAAGGACCGGGTGAATCAAGCGAAGAACCCATTGCAATTACTCCGTACCTGCTTACCCTCCCATAAGTGGGTTTAAGGCCAACACACCCGCACCAAGCAGCCGGTTGACGTATAGAACCTGCAGTTTCGGAACCGATTGCAAAAATGCAAAGGTCGGCAATCACAGCCGCCGCAGAACCCCCAGAGGAGCCTCCCGGTAGATGATTTATATTCCAGGGATTTTTAGTTGAACCGTAGTCAGACGTTTCGGTAGAAGAACCATGAGCCCAAGCGTCCATATTGGTTTTTCCCAGAATTACTGCGCCTGCATCCTCCAATTTATTAACAACTGTTGCAGAATACTGGGGTATATAATCATCCAGGACCTTGCTTCCTGCGGTTGTTTTTATCCCCTTAGTTAAGAAGTTATCCTTAATCGCGTAGGGGATTCCGGCAAGTTCTAATTTTCTTTTGGAATTATTAGTTTTACCGGATTTTGAACGCGGGGTTTCGTTAATTGTAAGATACGCGTTCAACTTTTTATCGTATTTTTTGATAGCGCTTATGCAGTCAGAAACTATTTCTTCACTTTTTACCTTATCCGAAAAAAGCAAGTTTTGTGCTTCTTTTAAAGTTAATTTATTATTCATTGAAAATGGCTTTAACTAAAAAATATCCTTGGAAGTTTCTTTTGGAGTTTGAGAGAGCTTCTTTTTGAGTAAGCATCCTCTTTTTATCAACTTTATCTTCCCTAAAAACATTTTCTAATCCTGTAACGTGATTGGTTCCTAACACTTTTTTAGTATCGAGCTTGTTTAGATTATCAATAGTTGCCAGAGTTTCATTAAACTGAGTAGTGAAGTATTCAACCTCTTTTTCATCGACTTTCAAATTCGACAATTTAACCATTTGGACAACTGTGTCTCCCGTAATTAGTTTTTTCATTGTAGCTAATGAGTATTTTAGCTCAGCACGACAATTGCATTCAAGTAAACAATCTAATATATGCTACACTTTATTTAATGAGAAAAAATATTAACCTTTTAGTGATATTTTATGTTATTTACTTTACCTGGCTTTTTTTGGTCGCTTACCTTTGGACAAATGCTCAAATACTCACATATTTCTTACTGGGAATAATATTAATTTATTTTATGTTTCTTCGCGAAAAATATGATATTTTTATTTTTACCCTTGTTTCCGTCGCAAGTTACCTTATAGGTAAATATTTAGCATACGACCCTGGATTTGCCAAAATAGGATATCCTTCTCTTGGAATTCCTTATTGGCCTTTGGCTTGGGGAATATCAACACTCGCTTTAAGGAAATTTTATCTTCTTTTCAGTAAGAATCCGCAACCTTAGCCTTCATGCCATTTTTTCTAAAGCTGCAATTCGCTCTTCAATCGGAGGATGAGTGTTGAAAAGATTGGAAAACCAACTTACACTCGATTTAATTTTATCTTTGAAGGGATTTGCAATGTAAAGATGAGCCGTTGCTTTATTTGCAGCCTCCAGCGGTTCGTGGTCAGCCGATATTTTATTAAGAGCCGATATTAATCCGCTAGGTTGTCTTGTGAAAGCGATAGCGTGAGCGTCTGCAAAAAATTCTCTTCTTCTGGACACTGCTAACTGAATAAGTTGGGCAATAATCGGAGAGGCGATAGCAAAAATTAAACCTAAAACCAAAATGACTGCTCCTAATTGACCGCTTTTTCTATCACGTCTTCCTCCATGAAAACTCATTCTCAAAAAAAAGTCAGCCAAAAGCGCAATTGTTCCCACAAGAACGGAGACAATGCTCATTAAACGAATGTCATAATTTTTAATGTGTGAAAGTTCGTGGGCAATTACGCCTTCGAGTTCAGATTTATTCAATTTAGCAATTAAACCGGTTGTTGCACATATAACTGCATGTTCGGGGTCGCGTCCTGTAGCAAAAGCGTTAGGAGCTGAATCATCTATAACGTAAAGCTTTGGTTTGGGTAACCCACCTCCTATTGCCAAATTTTCTGCTGCCGTATAGAAGTTAAAAAATTCATTTCTGTCTGCTTCTTTAGCACCTGATATTGATAGAACTATTTTATCGGAATAATAGTAGCTTCCGAAGCTCATAAAACCTGAGATTATCAAAGCAATTCCGGCTGCACCCAATCCCCCAGGTTCATAACCGAAATATACGCCCATCGCTTGGGAAAGAATATATACAGAAACTGTTACAAATATTATGAAAAGCACAATTATCACTGCGCTTTTACGTTTGTTAGCGGAAGCAGCCTCGTAAACATTAATCATCGATATTAGAGCGAGAGAGTAGAAGAGTGAAAGAGTAAAAAAAATATTACTAATCCTGCTCTCCTGCTCTTTTACTCTAAATTAACCTTCGGAGTCTTAGTTTCACCAGACCCAACTTCTACGTGTTCGCCTTTCTCCGGAGTAATTAAACCGGGAAGCTCAATGAATTTAAAAATATTCGCAACTATATTTGAGGGAACACTAACTCTTTTAACATTAAAATCTGCTGTTAAGTCGATAACGAGCCTCCTCGCATACATAACTTTGTCAGCAGTATCCCGAAGTTCATCCATCAATTTGGTTACAACCTCCGATGCTTTTAATTCCGGATTGTCTTCAACTGCTACCCTAATACTGGGAAGAATAGAGGCTAGTTGACTTCCTGCATCAGCCATCTTTTGAACGTCACCCGATTTAACTGCGGAAGCTATTGCACGTCTGGCATCAGTTAAGTCGGCAAAAATCTTTTTTTCGTGTTTTAAATATCCTTTTGTTGAGCTTTCCAGATTCGGAATTAAGTCAGCCTGTCTTTTTAGCTGATTTCCGATTTCCTGAACCGCTGCTTTAATTCTGGCACGACTTGAAACGAAGAAATTGTAGGTAGTAAATACCCAAATTACCAAAACAGCCAAAATTCCTATTAATATTAACGGCATTATTTATTCACCACCTTTCTGCTTAGAACGAAATTAGTTTTTATTTCTTTCTAACTTCTACTTTCAAATTTCCATTACCAATTTCAAATTTCTAACAACAACTTTCTTAATGTTATTCTATCATCTTCTCAAACTCTCTTAAACCCCTAGTATTCACAATATCATCTCTCTCTGCCCAGCCGCGCCGGGCAACGAAAACTCCGTACGGCATATTATCCATCCCGTTAACGTGATGTGCATCTGTTCCGATTGTTAATTTAATACCTCCCTTTACAGCATCTTTAACTAAGACATCGGGAAGGTCGAGCCTCATTGGTTCTGCATTAATCTCTAACCACTTATTATTACTTAAAGAAAACTCGAAAATCTTTTCCCAATCCAATTCAACTCCTTCACGCTTGCCTAACATCCTTCCTGTTGGGTGAGCAAAGATTTTAACTTTAGGATGCGAAAGTGCAGCTATTACTCTTTTCGTTGTAACATCCTTTGATTGTCTGAAACTGGAATGAATGGATACCAATGCAAAATCCAAAAGCTTTAATCCTTTTTCCGGAACCGGCAACTTTCCATTGGGAAGCATATCGATTTCCAGACTATTAAACACCTTTCTTAAACTTGAACCTGCCTTGCCGGCAGGCAGGCTTTTACTTAAACTTTTATTTAATTTTTCTACTTTTTCTTTTTTCCTTTTCAAAATCTCTATTATTTCATTTTCTTTATGTTGTCCATGGCTGGGATTGTGTTCGGTGAACGCTATATATTCGTATCCCAATTCATTTGCTTTTTGAACAATTTCGGACATTGTTGATTCTCCCAAATCATGGCTTGTTTCAATGTCAAAACTGGAGTGAATCTGCAAATCTCCTTTTATATTATTAAGTTCTACCAGTTTCGGTAAACCACTGGGTTTACCCTGAGCTTGCCGAAGGGCGGCTTCTATTTCTCCTCCTCCTTCTCTTAACTCCGGAGGAATCCACTCCATCCCTAAGAAATTGTAAAACTGTTTCTCAGTTTTAAATTTCGTGATTAGTGATTCGTGATTAGTGATTCGTTTTTTAATTCCATATTCACTTAAACTTAAACTTGGACTTAATCTTAATGCATACTCACGAAGTGCAATATTGTGTTGTTTTGAGCCGGTGAAGTGCTGAAGCAAGGCTCCGTAAGCCTGAGGTGATTCCACCATTAAATCAACTTGTCTTCCACCTGTAACGACTATACCGGAAGTTCGCTCACCTTTCTCTAAAACTCTGGTTGCCCTTGGATATTTCGTAAAATGGTCAATAACGCGTTTAGGATTATTGGTAGCCGCCGCAATATCAACATCACCCACGGTTGATGCCTTACGTCTAACGCTGCCTAAAGCATCAGCTCTAATGACGTCATTGCTTTTTTTAAGCCAGTCTATAATCTCTTGTGCAATTTGAGTTGCATAAGGTAAAAGAAGCCTTATGGTTCTTCCTTTTATCTCTTTTATCGATTTTAGAATCGCGTTTTGAGAATCCTCACCCATACCGGGAAGTTTTGCAATCTCGCCTCTTTTAGCGAGCTTTTCAAGGCTCCCGATAGGGTCTGAGTCTGAAATCTTAGACTTAAACTTAGAACTTAGACTAAATGCTGTTTTCGCTCCTATTCCCGGAACTTTCATTAATTCAAACATTGAGGGGGGTAATCCCCGCATCACTTTCTCAAAATGATATGATCTACCGGTTCTAAATATTTCATCAAGATGTTCGGCTATGCTCTTTCCGATTCCTGCAACCTCTTCGAGCTTTCCATCATCCCACAAATCCTTTGCCTCAGAGGACAAATGTTGCACTGCGTCGGAAGCTCTTTCGTAAGCAACTATCCTAAATTTATTATTATTCTCTCCTTTTACTTTATAGGCGGCGGCAACAGCCTCAAGCAAATCCGCAATCTCCAAATTCGTCATACTTTTATGAATCTTCATACATCTATTATTATATCAGCCTACTTGCTTCAGACTTTTGCAAGCTCTTTTCTGAAATGATTGATTAGCCATATAAATACCGAAACGTTAGCTCCTACTAATAATTGCTCTGAGAGCTTTGAGGATAAAATATTTATCAATAATTCAAATCTCGGAATCCACCAAAAATGGTAAAGATTAAATAAACCGACTAATGACAAAATAATATAAGTAATTTTAATTTTTTTATCAAAAGATACTAAAAGCGCAAGAAGCGTTAATGTAATAAAAAGGTAGCGCTCGTGCATCCCGGTTAGAAATAAAAATCCTGAGAAAGATAAAATTGCGCAAGCCAAAAATAATAATTTCGGTTTAGTGTCTTTTTTTAAATTCAAACAAAAATAAATAACAAATAATATAAATATTCCAATACCCCAAAAGTAAGCAGGAATATTATAAATTAAGAAATTATCCGGCTTCGGTATAAATCCATATAGCAAACTCCAAATGTTATATGAGTTTGATACAAGATAACCTGAAATTTCGCGAACGTCTAAAATATAAAAGTTAACTATCCAGTCTAAAGTTGCGCGTTGATTAAACATAAGGTGCGCCAGATAGAAAAATGGCAATGAAATAAGTGTTGATTTAATAAAATTCGAAAAATTTATTTTTGTCAGCCACCAAAATAAAAATATCGGCGCAACAAGCACCACGGTCGGTTTTATCAAGAAACTAACGACAAAAATTAAAGGCGCATATGTATATTTTCCCCTAAGAAGTAAATAAAAAGAATAAAGTAAAGGTAGGGCAAATAAGGAATCTGTTTGACCCCAGACTGAAGATATATACCAGACCCATGGAGAAAAGACAAAGAAAGCTGATGATACAAGCGCATCCAATTTTCCTTTAATTTGATGAACAATTTTATATATAAGATACGCTATTCCTAAATCTGCAAATATTGCCGGCAGTTTATTAAAAAATATTGCTCCCCTGTCGCTTTCTAGCCATAGGTAAATATTTGAAGGGAATAAAGGAATATTTACATTTATGTTCCAAAAAATCTCTTTTGTCGTCTTATAAACTTTTTGATTTAAAAAAAGAATGTAATAAAAACCCGGCGGATAATTAGGAGGTCCGGCGTCTGCCGTATCGCGTGCGTAAAAACCATTCAACCCATATTTTTCAAGATTCCTGCCCCAATTAAGAAAATCTATCGTGTCGCTATGGAAGGTAAATGGAGCTAGAAATAAACGAAGTAATAAACCCAATATTAATATTTTGAAAATCGTAAGCTTCACGATTAATATTAACCTATTTTGAAGTTATTCTTGAGGTTCTTGCTTTGGAGCTTCGGGAAAGACTTCTGAAAGTTGTTACAAGATAAATTTTGAGATATAATGCATTGGTCTGAGGGGCGTTAGCTTAGCTGGAAAAGCGCCTCCCTGTCACGGAGGAGACCAGGGGTTCGAGTCCCCTACGCCTCGCACTTCGACAAGCTCAGTGCATTTACTCACCCTCCCCTCAAAATCATAGCGTCGAGAATGCGCTTAACAGCAAGATAGTATGCAGCCATGCGGTAAGTAATTTTCTTCTCCTTACTTACTGTATAAATTTCCATAAAGCTTTTTTCCATAATTTTTTTCAGCTCAGAATTCACCTTATCTTTTGTCCAACAATCTCCCTCGTTATTCTGAACCCATTCAAAATAACTCACGGTCACTCCTCCTGCATTACTTAATACATCAGGCACAATCTCTATACCTTTTTTGAGAAGGATTTCCTCTCCCTCTCGCGTTACTGGTCCATTCGCCATCTCAATAATTGTTTTAGCACAGACCTCTCTTGCATTTCCCTTATCTATAGCATTTTCTAAGGCTGCAGGCACTAAAATGTCAACTTTTAGCTTTAACAACTCCTCATTTGTTATAAAATCATATTTCAAACTCTTTCTGGCTTTCTCAAATGAACCCAATTGTTTTTTCAACAGCGACAATTTATCAATATCTACACCCATTCGAGAGAAAAACCCTCCGCTACTGTCGCTTATTGCTACAACTTTGCATCCCGCAGCATCTGCCAAATTTGCAAACCAATAGCCTACATTTCCGAAACCCTGAATCGCAATTGTAGTTTTTCTGGGTAATAACTTTTTCATTTTCAAATACGCCTGAAGCACTATAAATCCTCCTAACCCTGTTGCCTCGGTTCTTCCTTGCGAGCCGCCTAAAGCTATCGGTTTCCCTGTAAATGTGCCTGGAGAGTGCCTGCCGCTCTTTTTTTCAAAAGCTGTGAGCATCCAAGCCATCTCACGCTCACCGGTATTTACGTCGGGTGCGGGAACATCCGTATTTTCACCAATGTAAGGTGAAACAAATTCAGCATAAGCTTTACTTAGCCTCTCAAGTTCGGATAAAGATAGCTTTTTAGGTTCAACTTTTATTCCCCCCTTGGCTCCGCCGAACGGAATCCCGACAACCGCACATTTTATACTCATCCAGAAAGATAGTGCTTTAACTTCATCTTCACTCACACCCGGATGAAACCTAATTCCACCCTTAAATGGCCCCCTTGCATCGTTATGCTGTATGCGGTAAGCCAAGAATGACGCATATTTACCGCTATCAAGCAAAATTGTTATATTTTTCTTTAAAATTCTGGAGTGCTTTTTGAGCCTACTTAAGTATAAATTAAAAAGCTTTTTGTCGGGATAATCTTTAGCTAAAAGCGTAGAAATTGAATCTAATTGTGCCTTGGCGTTAGAAAATGCTCCTGCCATACATATAATAATACTATATTTTAGACTATTTTGGCTCTTCTTAAATCAACGATTTTGTGATAAACTGGCTTCCTGTGAGTGAAATTAGTATGGATTCGATTAATTATAAGGTCGGAGATAAAATAGTAGAATTTGGAAGGGTTTTTAGAATATTTAAGATTAAAAGACAAAAAGGGAGCGATGGTAAAATCGAGCGAGTAATATTCTTTAAACCCTATTATAATACAAGCTTGGCAGCCGGTATTGTATGCTCAATACCTGTAAAAAATATCGATAAAACAGTTATAAGGAATCCTTTAAGTAAACAACAGGTTAATTTTCTTCTAAAAAGATTAAAAAAACGAAAAAAAGTAAGAGATTTACCCCCGATTACTGACATCAAAGAGTTACTGAATACCAATAAACCGCTAAATACAGTCAGAGTAATTAGAATGCTTTATAGTGATGAAAAAATACATCCTGATGCTTTTCCAAAAAGCAAAAGGGACGTATTTGATTCAGCCATGGATAAACTCGTTCAGGAAGTAGCGGTTGTATCCGGAATTTCACTGGAGAAAGCCCGTAGAAAAATCGACCTTTATCTTCATAATTAGAAATTAGCCTCATTATACTTTTCACTCGTTATTTCACGAGGATATTATTTACTCATGATAATCGTATATTAAGATTATATATTTTGTTTAATAAATCCTAAAAGTAATAAAACCAAATTTCAAAATCCAAATTACAAATGAATGTCAATCCGTTCGACTAGCTCTATTTCTTAATAATGAATGGGCTGTGTTGTGAGTTACCACACCCTCACAGCTCACTACTCGACTCACTGCCTACCCTCATCCCCACCCAAAATATAATTAAATATTTTGAATTTTGTCATTTGAGCTTGATTTGATATTTGTCCTTTGTTATTTGACATTAGCAGACATTCTTCAATTTATGGGGGTTGACATCTTCTACCTCATAGTTTAAATTCTTGGTAATTTCGTTTACTGCCCCATAAGAAATTCTGCCCCGCACCAAATGAGCATCAAATTTTTAAAATGAAAAGGGCCTCCGGCTCGTAGAGCCTCTGGCTCGGAGAGAGGGTGATTAAATTGACACTTAAATCTACATTAAAATCAATAAAGCTGAATGAATCCACAATAAGCATGGCTCTTGGAGCTATAGTAATTATCGTAGTGGGTCTTTTAGTGGTTAATTACTTTAAGGGATTAGACCAAGGGACAACTCTTCCTACAGGAGAACAAACCGAAGTCGTTCAAGGACCGACAATAAGTCGTGAAGGTCAAACTTATCATGTAGTTCAAGCTAATGACAATCTCTGGCGTATTGCCGAGAAATATTATGACTCAGGTTATAATTGGGTAGATATAGCGGGAGCTAATAACCTCCCCAATCCGGGTTTACTCTCAAAAGGCAACGAGCTTATCATTCCTAATGTTGACCCAAGACAAACTACAGTAGTTTTAGCCTCAAATACTACCATAGAAGAACTGACTGGGAATGTGAATCCTATTTCAGGAGCAACATATGAAGTTGTTGCCGGCGATAACCTTTGGGAAATTGCAGTACGCGCATATGGAGACGGTTACCGCTGGGTATATATAGCACGCGAGAATAATTTAGTAAATCCTAATATTATTCATCCGGGAAACGTATTATCTCTCCCCCGCTAGAATGATATAATAATCCCGTAGCTCGTATTCTAATTATCGAATCGCGGGATTAGTTGATTGGCTCAACACTACCTTCCCAAGGTAGAGAGACGGGTTCGACTCCCGTATCCCGCTCACAAGCGGAATCCGCAGGACGCGTTCGGTTAAGGGTCGAGCGCGAGAGTACCAAAAAGAGCGTGTCAAAGCCCTTTTTATACACAGCCGTCAGATGCCGGTTAGTTAAAAAGTAGTTCGAACCAGAGAGAACCTTCCATTTTAATTTTCGCCAAACCTTCCCCACGTTTCAGTTTCCTTTCGAACAATTCATTTTTCTTTGCCTTATATGTTTGTATTTATCAACTTTACATTCAGCCAATACTTTTTTAAGAGTATCAACCTCTTCAGTCAAATCTGGCCCGGAGGAATGTTCCTCTCCTCTTTCAAAGAATGGAAAGTTGAAATTAACTACTGAGTGTCCTTGTTTGACACACACATCAAAGGCCTTTCTCATATTGGAGTGGTTCATTCTACCCCCAGCACCATGTAGAAGAACGTCTAAAATATCTGATTGAGTTTCGACAAATTTCATTCTCAAGCCTAGTATACTTTGATGTGGTACTAAAACAAAGTATCTGAAAACTTGAATCAAAAAATGAAAACTAGTGTATAATAGCCTCACTTTTCTAACATGTCACGCGAATTTCTAGCAAAAACAACTAAATTTCTTATAGATTCAGGGGCAAATGCCAAAACAACTGGAGCGATTATTGGACTTCTGTCTGGGGAATTTGTTCAGGAAAATTATGTTGTCCCCAGGTATAACATAGAGGAATTTATAAAGAACTGCATAGCCAAACTTTCTTCTAGGGATATGCCGGTTGCAGATCTTGGCTGCGGTAGAAGAAACCATAGCGCTATTATTGAAGACGTTCTTGGAACAGCTGGCCTTGAGCAATATGTAGCACTTGACCACTTTATTGGAAGGGATGAGTTGTATAGAGAAAGTGGACCAAATGTTCTTGGAAACGTGTCAAGAATTCCACTTGTCAGTGACTGTATCGGTTGTGTAATTTGCACGGAAGTATTGGAACATGTTCCTAATGATGATGAGGTTTTGGCAGAAATAAATAGAGTGTTAAGAACCGAAGGAAAACTGTTTTTGACAATTCCAGGAAAATATATTCCAAAACACGAAAAGCTACCCTACCAAAAAGACTATCGAAGGTATTCCGTTGATAGTATAAACTTAAAATTATCGAGTCATGGTTTCCAAAATGTCGAAATATCTGATAAAAGTCTGTACGGAATGCAACTAAATATATTTGCTGTAGCCTCAAAAATATGAGTACTTTTAGTAAATTTTTCTTAATACTTATTAAACATCTTCCAAGAGGAGTGATTCCAGGAGCTTTTACTATCGTTTATAAAAGAAACAAACAAGGATACGAATATCTTGTTATTAAAGCTAAGCCTTCTGGAAATATCACATTCCCCGGTGGAAGCTTAAACTGGAAGGAAAACTTTGAGGACGCGGCAAGAAGAGAGCTTTACGAGGAAACGGGTTTAAAAGTTAAACATCTCGTAGAATTACCTGTCATTCATAAATTTAGCTATAAAAACCTCCCTTTTAAGCCCAGATCGGAGCAGCATGTTTTTGCCTACCTGATTACGAACAACTATAGAGCTAATTTACGATCAAAAGAAACCGAATGGTTTAAGTGGGTGGGTGCAAACGATGTGGAAAGAATGCTCACACATAAAGAACTCACCAAAACATTTAAGAGGTCCGTTCGATATATTAGGTAACAAACCTAGCAACCAATTCTTCCGCAATTCTTAAGGACCATTTTGAGGTAAATCGCTCGAAGTCCAGTTTTTTTGAGTCATTAATCATTTCATCCCAATTACTAATATCCAAGAGTGTTTTTAAGTCTTTCTTCATCCCGCTAGAAATAGGGTAAAGTAGGGTGTTACTTACAATTCTACTTAACACCCTTTCACGATATTTGAGCCAAGATTCAATACTTACTTTATTAAGGGCCTCTTCAAGAAGTTCCTGTTCCGGCCTCCGAGTTGAAAGAAATCTACCGGTTTGAGGGTCAACCAAATCGTAAGAATAAGTCCCATTAATAATATCATACAGCTTACGACGCTGACTGGTAAGTACCGGATAATCAAGATGTTGAATAGGCACGTTATTTGCAAAAATACGTTGTGCTAAATCAAAGCACTCACGCGGTAGAGTATTGCCATCCCTATCAACAGGCTGTTTGAATCCATCTGCCAAAACATAGCACTCAATCTCTAGTCCGGAGTTTGGCCCTCTCATCCTTGTTTGCCCTACAGATTTATCGAGTAATTCTGAGAGCTGCGCAAATGAAGAAAAGTAATTTTTGATACCGAGTGCGGAATCTATTTCCTGGTCAATTTCTGGTGATGGTAAGTAATTCCCTGAAACCATCGCACTTCTATCGAAGGATGAAAGCTTACCATAAAGCGTAGATAACCATTCCACTCCAGGCCGAGTATCTGCATCTGTAAAGGCTACATAGTGTCTTCTGATATCGCCCTTGTCTCTTTCGGCAACCCTTCGAACGACCTCGTCTACTCCCGCTTTTCTGGCATTACCTGCACCCTTTTTATTCTCACTAATTGTATAAACAGGCGTTTCATTCTCTGGAGCCTTTTTAACTTTCTTCAATGTTTTGTCTGTGCTCCCGTTATCAACAATAATTATTTCGTAGCCATGCCCAAGATTTTGCAAATTTAGGCAAGTAATTAAATTCGCAATGTAAGCCTCTTCATTAAATGCTGGCACAACCACGCTTAGCCTTGTATTGTTGGCTAATTCCGGCAAGCGGTCAACCTCATCTAGGTGATTTGCTGCGCTTTTTAGATATTGTTCGAATTCAAGTTCTTTCATTTTCTTAATTCGGATAACTGTTCGATCTTGTAGTTGATCCATTCATCAGCATAAGAAGCAAACTCTGGATTCAATACATTTCTAAATTGCAAACGGCTCATTTCATATAAATTTAACGAGAGATTGGCTGCCACATTTACCGAATTCGAGCCGTCAAACATTTTAGCAATTACCCCTTTGTCCTCGCCAGTTAATTGGTCTTTACCAAAAACAGAGAGAAATCTGTCTCTGTCATTCCCGGGCAGTCTGCCCAACAAGATTGCAGATGGAACAGTCATGACACCTGTGCGAATATCGCTAAAACCTTCCCTAACCCAGACGTAATTAGAAGACACGTCTTTTAAGTCATTGAGTATCTGACCAGCTAAATTTAGGTTTTCTGTTACCTGGAACGCCTCATCACCTCGATAGATTTCCATCCCTACTAAAGCAAAAGGTAATGCTGTATGAAAAAGAGCTCTTTGTCTATAGTTTTCTAGAAGTTCATCGACAGAAACTCCTGGCTTCATATCTTTATGAAGTTTTAGTGAGGAAAGCCCCAGACCCACAAGTTTATCTATCGTTTTTCCGGATGTTCCAGAAAGAACCTCAGTAGCTGTTTCCTTCACTCGCTCGAGACCTTCAGAAGCAGATTGATAGGTTTCATCGCTGCCAAATTTAACCCAAGCCGAAGGGAGGCTAGAGCGCATTTGATCGTGGTCAAACATGTCATCGTACATCAATGAAAAAGTCCAAAGTAGGTCCACGGCCGAACTAATGAAGATGGTTTTCTCTTTATCCAAGTCTGCGCGGGACATGAGAACTCCGTAGGTTAAGACTGGTTTTTCCTTTGTGACGTGTGAGGTTAAAGTATGTAAAATTGGCAACCTATTCTGTTCAGAAACTGACTCGATTATATTAGCTGTACAAGCCAAAATTCCGAACCTGTTATATACGAAATACAAATTTTCGACAGGTCTAGCAGTTAATCTTTGCTCTGTATTTGTTCTAAGCCAATTTTCTATCATTTCAGAATTCTTATAGGGTAGTATATAACCTGCTCGGTTAAATGTGAAATTTATGGATTTTTGGGCAATATTGGCTTATAATGCGCCCAATCCAAAAACCAATGCCGTTAACCAAAGAACACCACGACATTTTGAATACATATTACCGAGATTCAGACTCGGCCTATTCGAATTGGGGACCAGACCCTGAAATATCCGGAGTTTATGCCATTCACCTCGGATTTAATCCTGATCATAAGCACCCGATGGATAACAGGAAAGCAGTTGATTTAATGACACATAAAGTAATAGTAGACTGTCGTATCAAGCCAGGCAACCAAGTATTAGATGCAGGTTGCGGAGTTGGAAGTATCTCCTTCAAAATAGCATCGATGTACCCTGATGTGAGAGTCTGGCCTATAAATGTGGTAGATCTGCAATTGAGGAAAATTAGAAATCGCATAGTAGAAAACCATGTAGGAAATGTCATACCCAGTTTGCAAGATTTTCAACAGATGGCTTTAGCGGAAAATTCGTTTGATAGAATCATCTTTTGCGAAAGTCTTGCTCATGCACAAAATAAAAAAGAATTGATCGCTGAAGCCTACAGGGTATGCAAACCAGGTGGAAGGATTGTAATTGCCGACTCCTTCTCATATACAGACGAATTTACAGCCGAAGAGAAAGAATTTTTCAGGCACTTCCAAGAGGGAATGGGGGTGCCAAGTATAATTAAGTACGACATCTTTGCTAAATGGATGCAAGATATTGGTTTTCAAAATGTCTCTGGCAATGATATTACTGTAAATATGCTCCCATCTGCCCTATTTGCCTCTCGTCATGCAGAGAAACGCATTAAAGATGATACTGAAGCTACACCTGAAATTACCCTTGGAAGATTGGCAATGATTGGTATTGAAAGATTGATGAGCCGAGAAAAGGTCGGTTACTATCTAATTACTGCAGAAAAACAGGCCTAGTCTTTTCAATAGGCCATTACATTTCTGTTTGATACAATAATGAATTTAAGTATAAGTGAAGCTGGATATGCCAAGGTGATCTTTTAAGGCTGAAAGTTCTATCCCCAACTCTGGTGTGATATACTTTGATAGGTTTGAACTGAGTGCGCTTTTTGGTTCTCTTAACATTTGAGGACTAAAATATAATAATTTCCTTTACGAAAAATATGAGTGCTGAAAATAAATTAACTAAAGAAAAAGTATTAGAACAAGTTGCTGTAGACCTTCATCGAAAAGGCGTAGTACTTGTTGAGCAAGGGCATGCCGGGGCATCTGAGGCTCTTTTTACCTTGGCAAAAGATATCAGTGATACCATTAAGCCTACTGCTACCTATACAGAAAGAATATTTGGCGTTATACGAAGTACTCTCCGCTTTCCTGATTTAAAAGTAACTCAGAAATCCAATAATTTATCCCGCTCCCGAAGGTCCTGAACAGTTCGATTTTACTCATTATAAACTTTGTCGAATGGGCTCCCGTATCCCGCTTTTATAGAAATTTAAACTTCCCAAATTCCATATTCTTCAGGTGAATAGAGAGCTTTATTAAAAAACTTAAGGTATTTTGGTGTAATCTTATAAACTTTCGTGTCCGCAAATTTCTTAACCTCTTTAATTGTTATTGATTTTTCCACACCGGGATTTTGTCTGTGCCAAAGAGATAATGCTTTTGTCACCTTAAAAATTCCTTTAACCATTTCAATCGTACCCGAACCCTGAACGCCTCTTTTTGGTTCACTAATTTTTTGCTGAGAATCAAAAATATTAAAGGAAACTCTGTTATCTTTAGCCATATTTTTACCATGAATGGAGATTGGGTCGGTTACTATATACAAACACATATTTTCATCAACTCCGTAATAAACCGTGCATACCCAAGGGCCATCCTTCGATTGTGTGGCTAAAGTCATAATCCCGTTTCCCTTGATAAACTTGAAGACGTCTTCCTAAATCTCGGCTCTCGTCCTATTACCCATCAAGACTATAATATCACAGCATAAAACCTCTAACTATTAATTATCTTGCATATTATAAAATAACTTCTATATAATGAGTTATGGCGGAGAAATTCTTCGATAAACATAAAAGTAAATTATATACACTTCTTGTTGTTGCCACAGCTCTAACTATTGGAGTTTACTTTTGGCGAGTAGTTAGGTCAAACATAGTCTTAACCTCCTGCAGCGAAATAGCGGTAAACACTACTCATCTTCAATCGAGAACTAATTTATATATTGACACGCATGATAGTTTTGAATTAAATCTCAATGACTGCCTAAGTCAAGCCGGACTAAACCGTTAAATCCAAAATAATTTAGTTTCTTCTTATTATGAAAGGCTTACTTTATTTAATATTATTCATATTGAGTGCCTCAGCTTTGGGATATTTATTCTTTTTCCACTATCGACCTCAAATAATTGAAAGGGGTTGCGCAGAAATTGCAGTACAATCATCTGACTATTTATTTAAGGGAAAAAACGTTGATAATACCGAATACGGATATGAAAGCGTTAGGCAAAGGTGTCTCGAAGACTCCCTAAAATAATGGAGCTAAAACTTGTTGATAAAAAACTAGAAGCAACAGATACATATTCTTTTTTCTGGGAACCAGAAAGACGTGTTACTTACCTTCCCGGGCAATACTTCTATTTCACACTCCCAAAAATGGGCAAACCTGATTATAGAGGTCCAACAAGGGATTTTACGCTCTCGTCGTCACCCACTGAAGGAAATTTATTACGGTTCACCACAAGAATAAGAGACGAGTCCGAATTCAAACAAACTCTTATCAGGTTAAAAATTGGAAGCTTTATTGAGGCAGAAGGACCAAACGGAACATTCATCGTGGATGAAAAAGAACCTGGTCCGCACGTATTTATCGCCGGAGGAATTGGAATAACGCCTTTCAGAAGCATGATTAAATACCAAATTGATAAAAGAAGTTTGTTTCTTCGAAATAAATATTTATCTGCAAAAATCATTCTTTTATATTCAAATACCACTCCGGACTTAATCGCATTTGAGAAAGAACTTAATAGTTGGACAAAAAATAATCAAAACATCAAACTCGTAATGACAATCACTCAACCCGATGAATCTAAGTCTAAATGGAATGGACTGACGGGCAGAATCGACGAACAACTTATCAAATCACTAATCACTCTCCGAGCCAAAGGCTCATCCGAGCCGGAGGCCACACACAACCCACCCTCAACTTACTGGCTTGCCGGTCCCCCAGCTATGGTTTCTGCCATGGAAGACCTGCTTCAAAAACTCAAAATTCACCCCAACAAAATTAGAACTGATAAATTCACGGGTTATTAGCCTCGCGTCTTCACAGATGATATAATTCTTTCTGCACAAGCCGATGTAGCTCCCGCCTGCAAGCACTATGCGCAAGCATTGCGGGCAGGCAATGGTAAAGCAGCGGTATCGTCCGCCTGCAAAAGTTATGCCAGGGTAGCTCAGTTGGTAGAGCGCTGCTTTCGTAAAGCAGAAGTCGTGGGTTCGAATCCCACCCCTGGCTCACTAAAAATATGATAGTAAGGTATTCAAGACGCGGGTTAACAGAAGAAAAAAGAAACATCAGACGTGCAGTGTTTTATTCTGTTCTGACAATTGCGACGCTTATTTTTATTTTCTTTCTTGGACTACCCTTATTAGCTAAATTCTCAGGAGTGCTTTCTGATTTACGCTCAAGCAGTACTCCGCCGGAAAAAGAAGATATAACACCACCCGTTCCTCCCCGATTCGACCCATTGCCTGAAGCGACAAAAGAATTGAAAGTCGATATTAAAGGATATACTGAACCGGGTGTTAACGTATTTCTTAAGTTGAATAACAAAGAAGAAGAAATTCTGGCAAATAATGAAGGACAATTTACATATTCATTTCCTCTAAACGACGGTGAAAACGAATTTTGGGCATACTCCGTAGACTCGTCGGGTAATGAAAGCCAAAAAAGTGATGTAACCAATATCACTTTTGACGATGAACCGCCTCAACTTATCATCTCAAATCCCGAAGACGAATCCTCCTACTATGGAGCCAGAGAGCGTCAAATATTAATTCAAGGAACTACTGAGGAAGATTCAAAACTAAATATAAACGGTAGAATTGTTATAGTCGAATCCGAAGGCAAATTTACATTTACAACTACACTTTCTCCTGGTGAAAACAAATTTGAAATAAAAGCGGAAGATAAAGCAGGAAATATTTCCCAACAATCCCTCACCTTCAACTTTTCTCCATAGCGATTTCATAATCTACTAATTACATCCGAATTAACCGAATTGTGTATAATATTCGAGTCATTCGGGTCTCCATTCGTATCATTCGTGTCGAGTTAAACCACCGAGTAAATTAATATACCATTAAATCTACTAATGTTTTTTAAGAGAGATAGCTAATAATATCCCTATGTATCCCATTACCCAGGGGTAAAATAAGCTGTTTACGAATAAACTGTGGATAAAAAGCGCAGAAGCGCAGGCTTTGAATGCATTTCCGTAAATACTGTTATCTATATTTTTTACTACATTTACTATCAAGTCAATAAAAATAATAAATCCTATTATTCCGGTTGTTGCTAAAACTAATAATAAGCTTGAGTCACTTCCCGCGCAGGCATGGGACTCAGTATTCCCTTTTCCTAGATATTTAATTTTTGCGGCACAAATATTGTTAAATCCTACACCAAAAACCGGTTCATTTTTAAAAATCGTAATCGTATCTTTCCAATCGTCAAATTTTGCATAAATGCTATATGTTCGCTCTAATTTTGCTGCCTCGCTTACACTTCTTGGTAAAAAAGGAATAGATATTGCAAACAAAAGTGAGATTATCAGTAAATATTTTAATAATATTTTTCCGGAATTAAAGAGCAAGGCTACTAGTCCACCAATAAATGCCAAGTAAGATGCTCTGGAATATGTCAGAAGCAAAGTAAAAAGCAGTAATATAAAAAGATATAAATATTTATAGTTTTTTGTTTTCAAGTATTTTGTTAAAGTTGTTAACGAACCGAAAACCAAAATGATTCCCGTAAAAGCAGGGTCAAGAAAAGTACCGAAAAGTCTAAAGTAATGGTCATCCCAACCTATATACTTCAAGTCTCTTAAATCCGGAAGCCAAAGGTATTGAATCCAACCTAAAACCGCAGTGATAACACATACTGCAATAAGAGAATTAAAAAGCAACTCCTTTTTACTCTTATTATTATATATTGACCATATAATCGGGATGAATGATACATAAGCCGTAAACCTGAGTAAATAAAATACCCCGGTTAACATCTCGCGAGGAGTTAGAAAAAATGATGCTGAAAGCGTTGAAAAGACAGCTGCAGCAATAAATGCTAAAAAGTATCTGACAACTTTTGGCTGTTTAACTTTACCAAATATTAATAAAGCCAGTATTAATAATGCGATTAAATCTACCGGGTGAAGAGGATAAGAAGAACCAAATAAATTAATTTCCAATCTAATAATTTGACCCAGAGGAAAAATCGCTAAATAAAGAAACACCAGCCCCTCTGCTATATTCGCTCTTGTAACCCTTTTTGGTAAAACCATAACTTACTCCAAGCTAAAAATGAATTAAAACTCATAACAACAGCAACTAAAAATCCGGCGATTCCGTCAAGAAATCCAAATCGAAAAATGAAATTGTAAACAAAATGACCTATCGGCCATATTACTATCTTTAAGATGCTGGAATTTTTTCCCTCCTCTTTATTTGCAATTGCATGCAAAGATGAAAAATTATTTATTTTTGCCAGAAACTCTCTTAGAGTAGGATGGGAATAGTGATAGATGGGATTTTCTAATTCGTGAGTTTCACCATTTATATCCCAAACCTCATGAACCTTACGCCTCCAGACACCACTTCCTTTCTTTGCAAGCCTCAAAAATCTAACCGAAGCCGTTTCACCATGTTTTAAAGCTTTCCCCCACATATAGTCTTGCCGTTTTAAGTAAAATCCGCATACTTCATTTGATATTTGAAATTTGCCCGCCCCGCTTCGCTTGGCGAGGCCGGGGTAATTTGAAATTTCTGAGGCGAGAGCCTCAGGTACTCTTTCGTCGGCGTCTATAAATAAGACCCACTTCCCTTTCGCACGAGATATTCCGAAGTTGTGCTGCGCTGCAAAATCTTCATTAAGGTTTCTTTGAAATACTTTTGCACCAGATTCTTTTGCAATTAATACCGTTTTATCTTCTGAAAAATCATCAATAACGATTACTTCGTCGCAGAAAGACAAACTTTTCAAACACTCCTCAATGTTTTTTTCTTCGTTTTTAGTTAAAACAACGGCACTTAAGCTCATTTAGATTCCTCCAATATTGCAATGTTTGATACCCAAAATACTCTTCCGTAAAGCAGTTTATTTGTATCTTCGTAAATCGTATAAGTTAAATTGGCATCATCAACTGGTTCATGTCCTTTTCTCCACAACAAATAATAATAATTTTGAGCGAAATCTCCTTCAAAATTATCCAAAGGGCCAACCCTTTTCAGTTCAAATTTCCTTCCCCCTGACTCCGTAACAATCACATCGACAATTTTTTCTTGTAGCTTGTAGGGAACGGGAAGTCCCTCACCAACTGCATAATCTACAGGTTGAGAAACAAGTTTGTTTCTGGCGAAATAAAACCCTTGGTCTGAAAAATAATAATTCAGATTAACTCCCGTCAAAATAATAAGAATCGCAACTGAAATAAAAAACCCTATTTTTTTACGTGACAATCTTATTATGAAATCGGAAAGCAAGATTAAGGGAATAGGGAAAATTGCGAGGTAATAGTGCTTGGGAGGGTCACCATGCAAAAAAAGTCCAAAGAATGTGACAAAAAATACAACCGAGAGGGCTAACCAGAAAGTACTTTTTTCTTTTATAACTCTTTCATATACCTTATAAACATAAAATGTAAGTACAGCTGCGAAAAGTAATAACACGAACAGATTCTTTTGGGCTAATATACTTTCCCAGAAAAAGGTATATAGGGAATTAAAGTTGGCTTTTATTATATCGGTGGATGCAGTGTTTTTGGGATAAAATCCCAAAAAACCGGCAATCCGATAAGGCACCCAGGCGAATAGCTTAAAGAGCATATCGAATTTATTTTGGAAGTTATATATAAGAAACGGTATTAGAGGAATTAATAATCCGAGGAGTCCCTTCCACAAACTTTTTAATTTTATTTCGCCAGAAACAAACTTGTTTATCCCGCTAGGGACAAACTTGTTTATTTGCTTTCTTTTTAGATATAGGAGTACAAATGATGACGGAAGCAAGACTATAATTGTCGGGAAAAAGCTGTAGGATAAACCCAAGATTAATCCAAGCCAGAAAATATACTTACCCTGATGTCTATCGGTGTCTTTTACACTCTTTACTAATAAATAAATGAAAGGGAAAAAAAGCATCGCAGCAATTGCATTAAATCTTGAATCGCGGGTCAATCTTACCCAAGCCGGTGATATTGCCATTAGGTATGAGCTTATTAATCCTGTTTGCTTTCCCAGAAAACGACTGACAACCTTGTAGCATAATAAAATAGTCAAAACACCGATAACTGCAAAAAAGTATGCACCGACTAATGGGTGATAATTAAAAATCGGAAGCAGTATAGCCATTATCCAGAAAAATATCGGGGCAAGATATAACCATTCGTGAGAGGTACGCGGACCGAGAAGCGCAGTTCTATCACCCTTGATAATATCCCTGACTGCCAAATAATCCACTCCCAACTCACCGTGAAATATTAAATTTTCAGGAAGTCTATAAAAACGTAAAAACGCACCTATAAATAAAATTAATCCAAATATGACAGTCCATTTATTAATACTCAGAAACCCTTCAACCAAAAGTGCAGAAAGCAATCCGTAATGCTTTTTAAAATAAATATACCTACTTTTTTTGTATGCATTGATTATTCTATCAGTCTTTTTTGGAGTACCTTTCGCCTCTAAGTGAATTGCTTCAGCCTTAGGGAAAAATATTAACTTCCATTCGTTCTTTCTTAATTTATTCGCAAGTTCATTCTCTTCAAAATAAAGAAACATCTTCTTTTCAAAACCACCTACTGAATCAAAGGCTTTAGTTTTTATAAAAAATGCACCTAATTGAATTACATCAACGTCCCTGATAGATTTTCTGTCCCAATCAGTCATTAAATATCTACGTGTAATCGGGTTATTAGGGAAGAATTTATTAATAAATGATAACGTAAATAATCCTATGAATGGAGTTAACTCTGTAGTCGCCTGAGGTGCCAAATTACCTGAAACATTGATTAATTTTGGAGAAACAATACTTGTTTTCGCTGATTTTTTAATAAACTCATAGAGAGCATAAAAAGATTCTTTTGAAATTGTAATATCGGAATTTGTAAAGTAAAGATATTTACCGGACGCATGCAATCTTCCTAAATTACAACCCGCACCAAAACCAATATTTCCATCGGCTGGTACATATTTAACCCAAGGAAAATTATTATTTATTTTTTTTCCTAACTTCTTTACCTCGTCGTTATCAACTAAAATAAATTCAATATCATTTTTTTTCGTTCTTATTTTTTCAAGACTTTTTAAACACTCGATTATTTCCTTTTCTGCATTAAAGTGAGTAATAATTACTGAGACATCAGGCTTTTTCTGCATAGACTGTTATTACTTCTCCTTTCTTAAAAACAGGTTCTAACGAGGCTAAAATAAAAGCAAACATTTTTGCAAATAATTTACCAAATTCCAGTAAAAAAGAGTGTTTTGATTTTCTTGAAATATTTTTATACTTAAAACTAGCTTTTGAATTTCTAAACTTGGGGGAGTAAAGAAGTCTTATACTTTCGAATAAAATGTAGTAATTGTGATGCCAATAATTATGTTTAATTTTTTTTATTTTAAAACCGGCCAATTCAAGCATGTTTCTTAAAGTTTTAGGAGTAAAATGATAAAGGTGAGTTGGCGGTTGAACGGCATACCATTCCTTACCAAAAATTACCCTGCCAATACCGTCAAAGTTAGGAACAGTAATAACCAATACCGCATCTTTTTTTAATAATTTCGTTATTTTTATCATTGTCTCCTTAGGTTTGTGAAGGTGTTCCAAACATCCATTTAATGTAACTACGTCAAAAATATTTGTTGGAATACTTTGTTTAAGTAAATCACCGCATCTTAGTTCTATATCATATGTTTGTTTTGCAAACTTACAAGTTTGTTTTGACAATTCTACCCCATCTATATTCCAACCTTTTTCTTTGAATTTCGACAGAAATAGTCCGGTACCTGCACCTATATCAAGGATTGAACCTACTTTATTTCTTTCAAATATATTTTTATACAAAGTATTATATGCTTTATCTCTTTTTTCAAACTCTTTGTTCAGATTGTCTTTTTTCAAATCTATTCCCCAATAATAATCCGGGTTATAGTATTTACTGATAACCTCTTGAGACGGTCTAGGAGACAAACATACGAGTTTGCATTTACGGCATTTAACAATTCTAAATACCCCTTTATTTAACCAGGATGGTGCGTTGCTCCAAACAGTATTGTAGTTATTACTCCCGCAAAGATTGCAAGAAGGTGTCTCCCAACCTTTTTCATTATTATTCTTCATTTCTTAAATATCTTTCGAGTGAAAAATATCGAAAGTATCAAAGAACAAAAAGAACCTATTAAGGCAGAGTATGCTGCTCCGTTAACACCATACGCATTAATTAAAGGAAATATCACAAGCATCATGATTAAAAGAGAACCTGTCGTGACTACTGTTACATATTCTTGTTTATTCACAGCTAAAAATAAAGAAAGTGGAATTCCGACAATACCTCTTATTACTCCGAATACTGCAAGAATTCTAATTATAGATATTGTGTTTAGCCAATTTGTACCTAATATTAAGGTAACTATCTCCTTAGGGAAAATAAAAATGACCGTCCCGACTAAAATCATCAGTAAACTGCTCGTCGCAACTGTTTTAGAAAATGCCTTTTTAAGCCGCCCCGCATCTAAGGATATCTTTACATAAACGGGAAATGTAACTTTAGAAACAACCTCTGCAACTTCCGAAACAGGTAATGAGGATATTTTATAGGCGACCTGATAAATTCCTAAAGGTGTTGCTCCTAGTAATTTTCCAACAATTGCATCATCTATATTTTGATATAAATAATCAAATATTCCATAACCGGTAACCCACTTGCCTCGATTAATGATATTTTTAACTTTTTTCTTATTAAAAATTAATTTGGGTAAGGGTTTAATGAATATAAAAGAAGCAACGACTTCAACAATCGCACCTGCAACCAAACCCCAAACAAAACTAATCGCAGTTTTTGTTAATAGTGCTAATGTTATGACAACAAATGCATCAGCTAAATATATGACTGACCTAAACCAAAACTCTTTGTTAAACATAAGTTCCTTCTGAAATCTTGTAACTGATGGATTAATTAATCCTTTAATTAAGGGAACGGCGCTTATTAAATATAAAAGGGGTATAACATTTGGTAAATTAAAGAATTTACTAATAAATGGAGTACTAATAAATATTAAAAGCGAAATTAGTAAACCTCGAGCAATAGATACTACCCAAGCTGTATTAATATATTCTTCAAAATTTGTTTTTAACTGTATAAGAAAAATATTGATTCCTGTTTCAGTAAAAGTTTCAAGAAGCGAAAGAACCAAAGCTGCAACCCCGAATAAACCGAACTCATCGGGTAAAAGAATTCGTGCAAGAATAGCAATTTTTAAGAAAGCTATTACTCTAGTTGCAACTCGCAGTCCACCCATCCACTCAATACCTCTAATCGTATCTTTCAAATAACCCATATTACACTAATATTCTAGGGATAATAATGAATATTAGGAAGAGGTACCACAAATTTTCCGCCTTTTTTAATGAATTC